>Ga0335083_10000622_pt1 | contig 52126 bp, 46 predicted proteins | sample Lox_Sample_42_FD_206716 | JGI IMG/M metagenome (GOLD analysis project Ga0335083, IMG submission 206716) | Soil microbial communities from Loxahatchee National Wildlife Refuge, Florida, United States - Lox_Sample_4.2 | ecosystem: Environmental > Terrestrial > Soil > Wetlands | place: USA...
GATCGTCGAGGATACCGAGGAAGCCCGCCTCAAGTACGAGCGTCCGATCCAGGTGATCGAAGGCCCGCTCATGGACGGAATGAACATCGTCGGCGATCTCTTCGGCTCCGGCAAGATGTTCTTGCCTCAGGTGGTGAAGTCCGCGCGCGTCATGAAGCAGGCGGTAGCTCACCTCGTGCCCTTCATCGAAGCCGAGAAGCAGAAGTCCGGCGAGCTGAAGCCCAGGGGCAAGATCGTGGTGGCGACGGTCAAGGGCGACGTCCACGACATCGGCAAAAACATCGTTTCGGTGGTGCTTCAGTGCAACAACTTCGAGGTCATCAACCTGGGAGTCATGGTGCCGGCGCAGAAGATCCTGGACACCGCCCGCGCGGAAAACGCCGACATCGTCGGGCTATCAGGCCTGATCACGCCCTCGCTCGAGGAGATGGGGCACGTCGCGCGCGAGATGCAGCGCCAGGGATTCCGTATCCCGCTTCTCATCGGAGGAGCGACCACCTCGCGCGTGCACACCGCGGTGAAGATCGCGACGAACTATGAAAGCCCCACCGTGTACGTCCCCGACGCCTCGCGCTCGGTGTCGGTCTGCGCGAGCCTCCTCTCCGACGATCTCCGGACGGACTATATCGAGTCCGTCCGCGCCGACTACGACAAGATCCGGACCCAGCACGCCGCGAAGCGCGGGCACGCCCTGGTGCCGCTCGCCAGAGCGCGCGCCAACGCGTATCGCGTCGATTGGCGAAAGTATGCGCCCCCCCGGCCGCGGAAGCTCGGCCGCAGGTTGCTGCGCGCCTACGATCTCGCCGAGATCGCGCGCTACATCGACTGGTCGCCGTTCTTTCAGACCTGGGACCTCGCCGGCAGCCACCCGGGAATTCTCGAGGACCCGGTCGTAGGCGAGGCCGCGCGCGCCGTGTTCACCGAAGGCCGGGCGATGCTCGAGCGTCTCATCGCGGAGAAGACCCTCCAGGCCAACGCGGTCTTCGGTCTTTATCCGGCCGCGAGCGTCGGCGACGACATCGAGATCTACCGGGACGAGTCACGTATCGAAAGGCCGATGGTGTGGCATTGCCTGCGCCAGCAGAGCGAGAAGGCAGCGGACCGCGCGAATCTCTGCCTCGCCGACTTCGTCGCGCCGAAGGATTCGGGCGTACCGGACTACATCGGCGCCTTCGCGGTGACCGCCGGGATCGGCGCGGACGAGGCGGTTCGCGCCTTCGAGGCAAGGCACGACGACTACCACGCCATCCTGGTCAAGGCGCTCGCCGACCGCCTCGCGGAGGCCTTCACCGAGCTGCTGCACGAGCGCGTGCGCAAGGAGTTCTGGGGCTACGCGCCCGATGAGAAGCTCACGAGCGCCGAGCTGATCGCCGAGAAATACGCCGGCATCCGCCCCGCGCCCGGATACCCAGCCTGCCCGGACCATACCGAGAAGGGCCCGCTCTTCGATCTGCTCGCGGCCGCCGACGCGGGCATCAGCCTGACCGAGAGCTACGCCATGCTCCCCGCGGCGAGCGTATGCGGCTTCTATCTTTCGCACCCCGATTCCCGCTACTTCGCCGTGGACAAGATCGGCGAGGACCAAGCGGCCGACTACGCCCGGCGCAAGGCGCTCGCGCTCGAACAGACCGAGCGCTGGCTCGCGCCCAATCTCGCGTACGAGCGCTGACATGGAGTCGCAGAGGAAACACCCGAGGACGTTCAGCTTCGAGTTCTTCCCGCCGAAGACGCCGGAGGGCATGGCGAAGCTGCGCGCAACGTGGAAGCAGCTCGCGCAGCTCAAGCCGAGGTTCTTCTCCTGCACCTACGGCGCCGGAGGCTCCACCCGGGACCGCACGCTAGAGACGGTCCTGGAGATCCGGAACGCGGGGCATCCCGCCGCACCGCATATCTCCTGCATCGGCGCGACCCGCGCCGACGTCGCGGCGACGCTCGACCTGTACCGCGCGAAGGACGTCGACCACGTGGTCGCACTGCGAGGCGACCTGCCCTCGGGCGCGGCGAGCGCCGGAGAGCTGCGCCACGCCAGCGACCTCGTCGCGTTCATCCGCGAGCGCACCGGCGACCACTTCCAGATCGACGTCGCCTGCTACCCCGAGTTCCACCCCCAGGCGAGGAGCCCCGCGGACGATCTCGCCAACTTCAAGCGCAAGCTGGACGCCGGCGCGAATTCGGCGATCACCCAGTACTTCTTCAACGCCGACTCCTATTTCCGTTTCATCGACGACTGCGAGGCGGCCGGCATCACGGTGCCCATCGTCCCCGGCATCATGCCGATAGGCAACTTCTCGCAGCTCGCGCGCTTCTCGGACAATTGCGGGGCCGACATCCCGCGCTGGCTGCGGCTGAAGATGCAGGGCTTCGGCGACGACGTCGGCTCGGTACGCAACCTGGGCCTGGACGTGGTGACAGAGCTGTGCGACCGCCTGCTCTCGGCCGGCGCCCCCGGCCTGCACTTCTACACCATGAACCAGGCGGGGCCGACCTCTACGATCTGGCAGCGGCTCGGAATCTAGACCACCCCAGCCGCTGCGACACGGCGTCGGCTGCGCTGGTCAGCTCGCGCACCCAGCCGAGCAGCGTCTTCCTGGTCATCCTGTGCACGGGCCCCGCGATGCTGATCGCCGCAACCACGTTCCCCGAATCGCTGCGGATCGGCGCGGCGATGGAACGCAGGCCGACTTCGCTCTCCTCGTCGTCGACGGCGTAGTTGCGCGCGCGCACCAGCGCGAGCTCGCGCACCAGCACCCTGCCGTCGACGACGGTGTTGGGTGCGCTCGCCGGTAGGCCGCGCGCGATGATCCGGGCGACCTCCTCGTCGGGCTGGAACGCGAGCAGCGCCTTGCCGACGGCGGTCGAGTGCACCGGCGCGCGCGTCCCCACCTTGGAGCCCATCCGCAGCGCCTGCTTGCTCTCGTGCGTGATGATGTAGAGCACAGAATCGTGGTCGAGGATCGCGAGGTGCACGGTTTCGCCCGTCTTCTCCATGAGCGCGCGAAGGAACGGCCGCGCCTCGGTGGTGAAGTCCATCTTGCGGCGCACGAGCGTCCCCAGCTCGAACAGCGCGAGCCCGAGCCGGTACTTGCCGTCGCCCGCGTTCTGCTCGAGCATCCCCTGGTCGAGCAGGGTCGACGCGAGCCGGTGCACGGTGCTCTTGGCGAGCCCCAGACGCTTGGCGAGGTCGCTGATGCCGATCTCGTAGTGGTCCTCCGAGAACGCGCGGATGAGGCGCAGCGAGTTGGCGACCGAGGAGAGCCGGGTGCGCTTCCTGGGCCGGCCTACTTCACCGACACCAGATCGTTCCAGTGCTTGAGCCATTTTTCGTCCTCGTCGACGAGGGACACGGGGTCGAGCATCACGTAGGGAAACGTGACCAGCGGGCTTTTCACTTTCGCGCTGACGGGAAACCGCCCCATGGAATTGAACAGCTCCTGCCCTTCCGGCGAGAGCACGAAATCGGCGAACAGGAGCGCCGCGTTCGGATGCGGCGCGGCAGCGGCAAGCCCCAGCGCCTGCGGCCTGCCGATCACCGGCTCGACCGGCTTCCAGTCGATCGGCATTCCCCTGCGCTTCATGGAGTCGGCGTTGGAGGCGTAGTTGGTGAGGCTTACCGGGACCTCGCCGGCGGCCACCAGCTCGGACAGCAGCACGTGACCCTTGCGGACATCGGGCTTCATCGCAACGAGCTTGCCGAAGAAATCGAGCGCGCTTTTCTCGCCGCGGCGCATCGCGAGTCCGGCGAGCCACTCCTGGTCGGTCGCTTCCAGGCCGATCCGGCCCTTCCACTTGGCATCGAGAAAGCCTTCGTAGGCGTCGGGCAGCTCGTCGCGCCTGACCTTGGCGGTGTTGAACGCGACCACGAAGAAATCGACCCGGTCGGCGACCCACCCGCGGTGGGCCGGCACGCCCCAGGGCGGGATGTCGGCGATGTAGGGGCTCTCGAATCGCGAGGTCACGCGCTCGCGGGCGAGCGCCTCGAGCTCGGGCCCGTTGGTCTCGACGACGTCGACCGCGCGGCGGCGCGCCTTCGCCTCGTTCAGCGCGCGCTGCATCACCTGCGAGCTGAGCGAGCGCCACAGCTGGACCTTGACGCCGGTCTTGTTCTCGAATGCCCGCGTGAGCGGAACCGACTCCGAGGTGGCGAGCGAGGTATACAGGACCAGCATTCCTTCCCTGCGCGCGCCTTCCGCCAGCCGCCGCGCACGGTCGCCGCCGCCGTAGAGATAGACCGACTCCTGCGGAGATTGCGCGAAGGCGCCGGCCGCGAGGCCGATTCCCAGCGCGAGTGCCGCCAGACGCATCATCCCGGGAATTATATAATTTAATTTCGGAATCCCGTTCTGCATGTAGGAACCATGCCGCACGACAAGGACCAAACCCACTGGCACGAGCCGAGCGGCTCCAAGCGCGCCGGCTTCGGCGAATTCAGGAAGCAGCCGACGCCCTACGACGCCTTCATGGAGGCGGAAGGCATCCCGGTCTTCCGCGGCATAGGCATCCGCAAGGTGCAGGACCTCGCGCTCGCGCCCTGGAAGCGCACCGGCGGACGCGGCCACTACATCCAGCTCCACGGCACCGAGACCAAGTGGGGCTGCTACGTCGTCGAGGTGCCGCCCGCGGGCGCGCTCAATCCCGAGAAGCACATGTACGAGGAGATCTTTCTCGTGGTCGAAGGCCGCGGCACGACCGAGGTGTGGCAGGAAGGCGAGCGGAAGAGGCACGTCTTCGAGTGGCAGCAGGGCTCGATGTTCTCCATCCCGATGAACGCCTGGCACCGCCTGGTTAACGCGACCTCGGGCGGCGCGCTGCTGCTCGCGGGCACCACCGCGCCCAACGTGCTCAACATGATCAACAACGTCGACGCGGTGTTCGGCAATCCATTCGTCTTCCGCGACCGCTTCTCGGGCGCCGACGATTTCTTCAAGCCGAAGGACGACATCGAGCCCGACCCGGTGAGGGGCCTCGCCATGCGGCGCACGAACTTCATCCCCGACATCGTCAACTGCGAGCTTCCTCTCGACAACCGGCGCTCACCGGGCTGGCGGCGCGTCGAGCCCTTCATGACGAACAACTGCTTCTATTTCTGGATCGGCCAGCACGAGCAAGGCCGCTACTCCAAGGGCCATGCGCACACGTCGGCCGCCGTCCTCATCTGCGTGAGGGGCAAGGGCTACACGTATACCTGGCCGGAGCGGCTGGGCGTCACGCCGTGGAAGGACGGACGCGCGAGCGAAGTGAAGCGCGTCGACTACGAGCCGGTGGGCATGGTGAGCGCCGCGCCCGGCGGGGCGCGCTGGTACCACCAGCACTTCAGCGGCTCGAAGGATCCTCTGCGCCTCACCGCGTGGTTCGGCCCGCACAACCCGGGGCGCGACCCCGGCGTGCCGGGCGAGAAAGCGATCGACTACACCGGCATGGACATCCCCGAGGGCGGCACCTCGATCCCGTACTGGATGGAGGACCCCTTCATCCGCGAGGAATACGAGGCGACGCTCAAGAAGAACGCAGTCCCGACCCGGATGGATCCGGGCTGGTACGTCCCGCCGAAGAAGTGATGGCCGAAAACGCGGGCGGCCGGATCTTCTTCAGCGGCGCTGGGCGCAGCCTCGAGGTCGAAGACGAGATCGAGCTCGCCAGCGTCGGCGTCGATATCGGCTCCTCCACCTCGCACCTCGTGTTCTCCCGCCTGGTGCTCGAGCGCGTCGACAACCGCTACGTGGTCGCCGAGCGCAAAGTTGTGCATGAGTCGGAGATCTTTCTCACCCCCTACTCGGACGACTCCACTATCGACGCTAGGGCGCTAGGCCGCTTCGTCGACGAGCAGTACCGCGCGGCAGGCATCGAGCCGGAAAAAATCGATACCGGCGCGCTCATCCTCACCGGAGTCGCGGTGCGGCGCTCGAACGCGCGCGCGATCGGCGATCTCTTCGCCGCGCAGGCGGGCAAATTCGTCTCGCTGAGCGCCGGCGACGCGCTCGAGGCAACGCTCGCCGCGTACGGCTCGGGCGCGGCGGCGCGGTCGATCCGCGACTCGGCGCGGGTGATGAACGTCGACATCGGCGGCGGCACCTCCAAGATCGCCGTGTGTGAGGATGGCGAGGTCGTCGAGATCACCGCGCTCGACGTCGGCGCACGCATCGTGGCGTTCGATTCCTCGGGACGCGTGACCCGCGCCGAGGACGCCGGGAAGCGGTTTGCCGCGGAGGCGGGCGTGCCGCTCGAGATCGGGCGCGCGGCCGACCCCGAGGGACTGGGGCGGATGATCGGGCGCATGGCCGACCGTCTCTTCGAGGCGATGAGCCGCTCGTCTCTGGACCCGCGCACCGCCGCCCTCCTCCGCCTTCCTCCACTACTCAACGGGCGCAGCCCGGACGTGGTCACGTTCTCCGGCGGCGTGTCCGAATACCTGTACGAGCGCGAGGCGCGCCAGTTCGGGGATCTTGGCGCGCCGCTCGCCCGGGCCGTTCTCGCGCGCGCGCGGGAATGGGGGCCGCGCATCGAGCCCAGCGACGAAGGCATTCGCGCCACCGTGATCGGCGCCTCGCAGTACACCGTACAGGTGAGCGGCGGCACCATCTTCGTCGCTCCCCACGACGCCCTGCCCCTGCGCAACGTCCCGGTCATCGCGCCCGAGCTGCCGCTCGAAGACGAGAACCTCGATCGCGGCAGCATCGCCGCTTCCATCCAGGCGGCCCTGCGCCGCCTCGACCTGCAATCGGGCGAGACGCCGGTCGCCCTGTGCTACCGCTGGCGACACTCCGCGACCCACGCGCGCCTGGACGCCTTCTGCCGCGGCGTCCTCGCCGGACTCGCCAAGCCCCTCGAGCGCGGGCAGCCGCTCGTCCTCGTCGGCGAAGGCGACGTCGGCGGCCTCATCGGAATCCATTGCCGCGAAGAGCTGCACGCGCAAAATCCCATCGTCTCGATCGACGGCGTCGTCCTCAAGGAATTCGACTACATCGACGTCGGCGCGCTGCTGGAAGCTTCCGGCGCCGTCCCGGTTGTGATCAAGTCGCTGGTATTTCCGAAGTCGGACGCAGTGGGACGAGCCGAGCCCGAGCGCCGTGCTCGCGCGGATTGAGCGCGATATTGCGGCATATCGTTCCATATGCGTGCAGAGGTTTGCATAGGCCGGCATATGGCTCTAGGATGGGTCGGGTGAGGTTACATTATGTGGGACGAACGATATAGCTCAATTGAGTACGCGTACGGAAAGACACCCAATGACTTCTTGGCCGCTCATTTCAGCAGAATTCCAAGAGGTAATGTACTGAGTCTTGCCGAGGGTGAAGGACGTAATGCGGTTTTTCTGGCGAAGCACGGTTATTCCGTCACCGCGGTCGATTCCTCCATAGTCGGCCTCAAGAAGGCAGAGCTGCTAGCCAAAGAGCATGGCGTTTCAATCAAGCTGGTTCACGCCGACCTCTCCGGCTTCGACCTGGGCTCCGGTGCTTGGAAGGGGATCATATCCATTTTCGTCCCGTTGCCCTCAGCCGTTCGCAAGGACCTGTATCGGCGCCTTCAAGGCGCATTGGAGAGCGGCGGTGTGTTCCTGCTTGAGGCATTCACGCCAGACCAGATTGGGCGCGGAACCGGAGGCGGGACCGATCCCGATACGATGCAGACAGAACGCTCGCTTCGCGCGGAACTCCCGTCCTTGAAGTTCGAGCATCTGGCCGAGCTCGAGCGGAAGGTCGTCGAGGGCGCCTTTCACACAGGGCAAAGCGCGGTTGTTCAAGCAATTGCCCGCAAAGAAACATAACGAAACAAGACAATGATCGGTCTCGCACGCACGACCGGCGCCGAAACGCTGCTTCGCACGCTGCGCCGCATGGGCGTGGAGAAGATCTTCGCGTCTCCGGGATCGGACTGGGCGCCGCTGTGGGAGGCGCTCGCGATGCCGGCAGCGCGCGATGAATTCCCCGAGTACCTCTCCTCGCGGCACGAGGAGACCGCGATCGCGATGGCGAGCGGCTACGCCAAGGCGACCGGCAAGCTTCCGGCGCTGGTGCTCCACACCACGGTCGGCGCTCTGCACGCGACCATGGGAATGCGCGCCGCTCTGCACGAGCGCATTCCGATGGTGGTGCTCGCCGGCGAGTCGATCAGCTTCGGGGAGCGGCCGGAATACGGCATCGGCCCGCAGTGGCTGCGCCTGCTCTCCGACGTCGGCGGTCCGGCGCGCCTGGTCGCCCCGTGCGCGAAATGGAGCTTCGGGCTGAACGACAGCGCGCTGCTCTCCGCCACGATCGAGCGTGCCTGCCGCATCGCGACCGCGGCGCCCCTGGGCCCGGCGTTCGTGTCGATCCCGACCGAGTTCCTCATGGACACGCATCCCGAGCAGATCCAGCGCTCGACCGCGCCGGTGCGCAGCCCCGCCGCCGACCCGGCGGCTCTCGGGGAGCTTGCGCAGCTCCTTTCGGCAGCAAAGCGCCCCGTGATCCTCAGCGAGGAGGCCGGGAAGGACGCCGCCGCCGTCGACCTGCTCGTCCGTCTCGCCGAGACGCTCGGCGCCCCGGTCTTCGACGCCTGGCAGCCGGGCTATCTGAATTTCCCGAGAAAGCACCCGTTGTACGGCGGGGTCGCTCCCGACATGAAGGCGCTGCTCGAGGAGGCCGATCTGCTCTTCTGCGTCGAGACCGTCGCTCCCGCGCATCCCCCGGCGCTGCTTTCGCAGTCCCGGGCGCGCGTCGCGTATCTCGGCGAAGATCCGCTGCACGCGCACCTGCCCTACTGGGGATTCCGCAGCGACGTCGCGGTCGCGGGGGCGGTTGGACCGTCGCTCGCACAGCTCGCCGAGCGGCTGGCGAGCGCCGTGCCGAAGGGATCGCGCGCCTCGCTCGCGTCGCAATGGGCCGAACGCAACGCCAGGACACGCGAGCTGTTCCTCGAAGGAGGCCGCACCGGGGGCACTCGTCCGCATATCGATTCCGCCTGGGTCGCCCACGAGCTGAATGCCGTCATTCCGGAAGGCGCGATCGTGGTCGACGAGAGCATCACCCACCGTCTCGACGTCGTCCGCCAGCTCGAGCGCCTGGGACGCGGCGGCTTCATCTCGGCGAGCTACGGCGGCCTAGGCATGGGGATCGGCACGGCGCTCGGCGTCAAGGCCGCCAAACCCGGCTCGACCGTCGTTGCCACCATCGGCGACGGCGCGTTCTTCTACAACCCCGTGGTCGCGTCGTTCGGCGCGGCGCAGGAGCTGAAGCTCCCGCTCCTCGTCGTGCTGTTCAACAATGCGGGTTACCTGTCACAGAAAGGAGACGTGATCCGGGAGTATCCCGAAGGATGGGCGGTCCGCCAGAATCGCTTTGCGGGCTTGTCTATCGCGCCACGCCCGGACTATCCGGCGCTTGCGCGCGCGTTCGGAGGTTACGGCGAGGCGGTCGAGCGGCCTCCGGAGGTACGCGCCGCGCTCGAGCGCGGGCTCGACGCCGTCTCAAAGGGGAAGCTCGCGCTGATCGAGATGGTGCTCGCTCCGATCTAGGAGCGACGCTACGACGGCAGGAAATCTATGGGATAGGTCACGACCATCGTGTCCACGGCCTTCGCGCCGAAATCGAACTGCTTGATGCGCACGAGGAGCTTCCGCTCGAGGTCCGGGGATCGCAGCTCGCTCGAGACCAGCTGGCAATCCAGCACCTGCCCCGAGGGGGCGATCGTGAGCTTCACCACGACCTTGCCATGCAGGGTCGGATCATCGCGCAGCGCGCGGTTGTAGATCGTGTAGATCGACCCCTTGTTGCGGTCGAAGACGAGCTTGATGTCCTCGATCGAGCGCGACGCCTTGCCGCTCGCGCCGCGGCGAAGCGTGCCTCCTGTGCCGGCGCCCCCTCCTCCGTCTCCGCCCATGACGCCCTGGACCGCCGTCGTCGAGCGTCCAGCCAGCCCGCCGCCGCCGGTGTCCCGGCTCAGCGAAGCCGTATTGATCCCGCCGCTGCCGCCCGTGGCGTTCGAAGTGATCAGCGAGCGCGACGGCAGCCCCGGGCTCTTCCCCGCGCCTACGCCGGGACCCGAGCCGGTTCCGACGCCCGGGCCGGGCTTGAGGGGCTTCTCGAACTGCGCGGCGACGGGAGCGCCGCGCAGATCCGCGAGCTCGTTCTTCAACGCGAGCAGGCCCACGCCCGATGCCCTGCGGCGGGCGGCCTCGACCTTCTCCCCCGGCGCCTTCGCCGGCTCGGGCTTGCGCGCCTCGGTCACCGGGGGCTTCTTGGGCTCGGGCTTGCTGGCTTCGGGCTTGGCGGCCTCGGGCTCGGGCTTGCGAAGGACCGGAGGCGGAGGCGGCTCGCGCTCGAGCAGCGCCTTCGCGAGCCGCGGCGGCAGCTCCTCGGGCTGATTGCGGTCGGCCTTCGGCACCGGGAGCCAGGGCATGATCAGGCACAGGAGCACGCAGATGATGAGGATGTTCCGCAGGATGCGGCGGAAGCGGCGTTCCTCCTCCTCGGAAACCGTCCACGACGGCACCGCGATGCGGTAGCGGAACTGAACGGCGGCCGCGGCGGTCATGCCTTGCCCTTCTGGATCACGGCGAAGGACAGGTCGCTGTAGTTGGCCCGGGCGCAGGTCACCATGATCTTGCGCAGCAGCCGGTACGGGATGTCCTTGTCCCCCATGATCGTGATCGCCTTGTTCTGGGTCTCCTTGTCCTTCCGGATCAGCTGGCGCCCGGCGTGAAAGTCGAGCTCCGCCTTGAGCGGCGCGATTAGGTCACCCTCCGCCTTCATCGCCTCCGACACCGTGGCCACTTTGCGTCCTTGGACGAGGATGTCCTCGTTGCTCACGACAACGACCACCGTCTCCTTCGGGCTCTTCTCGGCCGTCGATTCCGGCAGCCTCACCGCCTTGGCGCTCGGGAGCACCTCGACTTCCGACGCATTCGCCAGCAGGAAGAATATGAGGATCGTGAAGATGTCGATGAGCGAGACCAGGTTCAGGTCCACCATGGACCTGTTTCGCCCCTGCCTTTCGGCCCGCTTCTGGATCGGCGACAGCTTCATCGCGCCTTCCCCGGGGGCGGAGCGTCGCCGACCGAGATCTCGGGGAACAGCTCGACGCTGCGGCCGCCCTGGGAGCTCTTGGCGAGCCTCACCGCGTCCATGGTGTGTACGAGCGTGTCGTACGACGTGTCGGGTTCGGCGAGAATCGTCGCCGCGAGCTTGTCCGGGTAGCGGGCTTTCAGCTGCTGCATCAGCGCCGACAGCGTCTGGAAGTCGTAGCCGCTGCTCGTGTTCTCCACGCGGCGCAGCAGCCCGCCCATGCGGTCGCCGATCTCGAGCGCGTCGCGGCGGATCACGACCTCGAGCTGCAGGTCGGGCTTGAGATTCTCGAAACCGGACGACCCGGCCGGCAGGCTGAGTTCCAGCACGGCGAGGCGCGAGAACACCGCGGTCGTCAACAGGAACGGCACCAGCACCACGATCATGTTCATGAACGCGGTGATATCCAGGCCCGCCGGGTGCTTGCGCAGGCGTCGGACGCGGGCGCTCATTTGGCGGCCGCGTCAGCCTTCGCGCGCTCGACCAGGTTCAGGAAGCTGATCTTGGCCGCCTCCAGCCCGTCCACGATCTCGCTGGTGCGCGCCTGGAGGAAGGCGTGGATGAGCAGGAAGGGAATGGCGACCATCAGCGCGAACGCGGTGTTGTTCATCGCGATCGAGATGCTCGCCGAGAGCAGCTCGGCTTTTTCAGCTGGGTTGACCTGCGCCACAGCCGTGAACGCTTTGATCAGGCCGATGATGGTGCCGAGCAGGCCGACCAGCGTGATCACGTTGGCGAAGGTGGCGATGTAGTGCGTGCGCTTCTCCAGCCGCGGCACGATCTCCAGCATGCCCTCCTCCATGGCGGCGTCAATATCCTCGCGCCTGCGCGCCGACTTCACGCGCCCTAGCCCGTGGTTCACGATCTTGCTGATCGCGGCGTTCGACTGGGAGGTCACGGCGTAGACCTCCTGGAACTTGCCGCCCCGCAGCAGCGGCAGCAGCTCGTCCCAGATCCTGCGGTTGCTGCGGCGCGCATGCCCGAGATAGATGAAGCGCTCGAGCGATATCGCAAGGCCGACCGCCATGATCAGGATGCTGAAATAGATGAAGACCCCGCTGTCCTGGAAAAACTTGACTACCGTCGCATACGTGCTCATCGACTGACCTCCACAAGAAAATCGAAGAATTCTTCGCGAAAGTGGCTCACTTGGCCTTCTCTCCGGCATCCTGCGACGGCGATTGCGCCGGCGGCGGCTGCATCAGGGAATGGTAGTGGACCTGCCGCTCGAAGACCTCGCGGTCCACCGGGGACAGCGCCTCGTCGAGGACGCTGCTCGCCGGGCGTCCGACCAGGTCGGTCGGCAGCGGCTGCTTCCACGGAACGATGTACAGCACCTTCGGCAGCTCGCGGTTGCCGAGAATCTGGGTGCCTTCGAGATCCGCGCGGTCCGCCGCCCACGCGGGGCTGGCGAGCCACGGCACAACGGCGAGAATCATCCTCAGCTTCATCCGCTCTTCCCTCCTTTGGCCTGGCGGGCGCGCTCGCGCTGCTGCAAGTCGGCGATCCACTTGGTCGTGATCCCCGCCTCGCTTGGCGCGAGCTCCTGGTAGCGCTGATAGTGCTGCATGGCTTTCTCGGCGTCCTGCAGGTAAAGATCGTACAAGATTCCGATGTTGAGATGCGCGTACGCGTAGCCCGGATCGAGTTCGAGCGCCTTCGCGTAGTAACGGCGCGCTTCGTCGAACTTGCCCTCGCGCCGCGAGATCACGCCGAGCTCGTTGTAGTAGGCCGCCCGGTTGGGGTTGAGACGCACGGCCTCCTGAAGCGATTTCACCGCCTGCGCCGGACGCCCGGTGCGGCCGTAGAGGATGCCGAGGTTCGCGTGCGGGCCGGCGAGCTCCGGCTCGCGCCGCGAGACGGCGAGGAAGCCTCGCTCGGCTTCCGCGTAGCGACCGGCGCGGAGCGCGGCGAGCGCCTGCTGGTACAGCGCCCGGGACTCGGCGTCCACGGTCGGCTCCATCTGCACCGGCTTCGACGCGGGCGACTCGGTCTTCGCGGGCTTCGGCGGCGCAGCGGGCGCCTCGACGGGAGCGCGCATCAGCGCCTCGCAGCCAGCGAGAGCCACGCAGGCTAGCGCGAGCGCGAGCGGCGAACCGGCCCTAGTGCAGCGCATCGATCACTCCCTCGTCCTTCTCGAACTTGGCGTACCGCACCGGGCGCAGCTTGCCGAGGGCGGTGAAGCTCCGCTTCACCCAGTCGTCGTACACGCCGCCGCGCACGCGCCGCGCGTTGATCTCGTGCAGCTCGATCGCCTTCTCCTCGAAGGGGTACGCCTGCTCTTCGAGCATGAGGTTGTACTGCTCCACCTCGTCCTTGGACAGTCCCTTGGGGCGCTGGGAATCGAGGAGCGCCTTGCCGAAATCCGCGTACAGCTCCCCCGTGCGGTAGGTCGCCGCGGTCGCCGCCTCCTGCACGCCGTAGTCGGCGGCGACGGCATAGGCCTGCAGCGCCTGCTGCATGCGGTCCTTCTTGCGCTTGAGATTCTTCTTGAGCGGCTCGACCAGGCGCACGCTCCGGTACGCCTCGTCGAGCGGCTCGGCGACCACCAGCGACGCAAGCGATCCCAGCGTGCGCGTGCGGTCCGTGCGCTCCTTCCCGCCCTTCTGCTCCGCTTCGACCAGCTCGCGCGACCACGCCAGGCGCTGTGACGGACGGCCCTCCTTGCGCGCGATCTCGGCGAGGCGGTACCTGGCCTCGATCGCGGGCTCGAGCGGCCTGGGATTCTGGCGCACATAGCGCTCATACGCGGCCGCGGCGCCCCGCTCCTGCCCGCCTTTCTCGTACAGCTCGGCCGACTGCCAGAGCGCCGCGCGCGCCATCGCCACATCCTTCCCGGTCGAGGCGAGCGCACCGTACTCGGCTGCCGCCTTGAGCGTCTGGCCGCTTTCGACGTAGCACGCCGCGAGCTTGCCCGGCACTTCCGCCTGAAGCGGATGCTTGGGGTATTCGCGGCGGAAGCCTTCGAGCACCGTGGCGGCGCCGGTCCAGTCCTTGAGCGAGATCATGGCCGCCGCGGCGTCGTACTGGGCGTTCGCGCGTATCGGCGAATCCGGCGCCACGCGGCCGACGCGGAGGAAGTGGTCCGCCGCCGCGCGCATCTGGCCCGCGGCGCGCGCCTGCTCGCCCTGCTTGTACACCGAGGCCGCGAGGCGCTCGGTGAGCCCGGCGCGGCTCGGCGAATCCTTTCGCGTGAGCGCCAGCGCTTCCCGGTACTCCCGCTCGGCGCGGTCGAAGGCTCCCTGCTGGAAGTCGACGTGACCCGTCACGGTCCAGGCGGTGCGCCTAAGCTCGGGCGCGGCCGGCGGCTGCATCGCGAGCACGCGCCGCGCCATGATGGCCGCGGAGCCGGGATCGTTGCCGGCGTAGAGCTTCTCGGCCGCATCGGTGAGCACGCCCGCCGCGCGCGCGTCCTTCGGGTTCGCCTCGGCGAATTTCAGCGCGCTGTCCACGGACTTGCCGCGCACCAGCCGAAGCTCCTCGCCCTTCGCCTGCTTTTCCTGCTGGGCATAGGCGAGGAGCGCCGCGTAGCCCGCGTCCGCCGACTTCTCGTGGCGGGGATAGTCGTAGGCAGTGCGCTCGTACTCGGTCGCCGCCGCGGAAAAGCGCTTGTCCTCGAACAGCGATTCCGCCAGCAGGAAATTCAGGGCCGGCGCGCGCGGATCGGTCGGGAAGGACTCCACGTACAAGCGGTACCAGCGCGCTGCCTCCCGGTAGTCCTCGCTCTTCTTGCTCTTCTGCGCGGTGGCGTGATAGTGGCGCGCCAGCTCCTCGACGTGCGTCTTCACGTACGGCGACACGCGCGCGTACGCGAGATCGCCGTTCACCCGGCGGAACTCGCTGTCGACCCCGTAGCGCAGCACGAACTCCTTCTTGGCCTCGAGCGCGAGCGCGGTGAAGCCCGCCTGCTGATAGGCCTGGATCACACGCGACTGCATGAGCGGCGACTGCGGATTCGTGGGATAGCGGCGCGCGAATGCGTTGAGCACGTTGGCCGCGTCGGCGGTGCGGTCCTGCTTGAAGTAGAGCTCGCCTAGCTGCTGGTAAACGCGGAACTCGTACTGCCGCCGCGGCGGCGGCGTCGAGAAGTATTTCGGGATCGTGTCCGCCCCCTGGAGATTCGCGAGGCTGAGGCTCAGCACGCGGAAGGTGTCTTCCGCGAGCTCGCGCTCCGCGCGCGTAAGGCCGGGGATCTCCTCCAGGGCCGCGCCGTTGTCGCGGCCTATCAGCTTGCGGTCGAGCACCGCCGCGAACGACGGCACCGCCTCCTCCAGGCGCGCCTGCTTGAACAGGGACCATCCGTGCATGTAGAGAGCGCGCTCGTAGAACGTCGAGGCTTCCGGCTTGCGCCCGTCTGCCGTGCTCCCGTGTTCCTCGTCCGGCCGCTCCCGCGGCGCGCCGATCGCGATCTCTATCTGGCTTGTCTGGGTCTCGGGGACGGCCGGCTCCGGCTGCGCATCGCCCTTGCGTATCACGGCCGCGTAGGCCTGCTCGGCCTCGGGATAGCGGCGCAGCGTGAACAGCAGCTCGCCGCGGCGGAACTCGGCCTCGTCGTGGTAGCTGCTCCTCGGATACTGGGCGACCAGCCGGTCCAGGGTTGCGAGCGAGCGCGAAAGGTCGCCCGTCTGGTCGTACGCCTGCGCGAGCTGGTAGAGGACGCGGTCGGCGCCCGGATAGGCCGGGTAAGCCGCCAGCAGATCCCCGTAGGCCTTGATCGCATCGCGGTATTCCTTCGAGCCCGAGCTCTCGGCCACGTCCTCGCGCGCTTTCTCGATCTCGAGATCGCCGAGGCGCCGCATGGCCTCGGGACGCAGCCGGTCCCCCGGCGCGGCCTCCAGGAACTTGCGGTAGGCCTGGATCGCCGCGGCGCGGCTCGCCTCGACGGCCGTGTCGCGCTCGATCGCGACCTGCCTCTGCTCCAGGCTGCGCAGCGTGGCCGTCCCCGTCTGCCTCGGCGCCGCGCAGGCGCCGAGCAGGCAGGCACAGGCCAGGATGGCGCGTCGATTCACTGTGCCTTCTCCGTCACTCGGACTGCGCGGTCGTAGATCTGCGCCACGGCGAACCGCGCCTGCGCAATGTAGGCCACCATCTGTTCGCGCCGCCGCGAGAGCTCCGCGACGGCGAGCTCGGCCAAGTCGTCCTCCTGCTCGCGGGCGGCCACCGCGACGCTCGCCTGCATCTGGCCCACCCGGAAGCGCAGGGCTTCGATGCGTCTCTCGAACTCCTGGAAGCGGGCGGGCGCCTGGGCTTGCGCCTGCTGCAGCTCCTCGCGGCGCGCCTCGGCCTGCGAGATCAGCCGGCCGGTTTCCTGCAGCGCCTTGTCCTCGCTTCGCAGGCGCACGGTGAATTGCGAGGCCAGGTCCCACCCAAGGAGGCCGCGCAGGAGCCGGTACTTGTCGCGCGCCGCCTCCCTCTCGGCGGGGTCCAGGCGCTCGAGGCCGGCGCGCACGCGCTCCAGGCGCACGGCAAGAGCGCGCTCCTTCCCGTTCGCAAGCGCCTCGGCGTCCTCCGCGCTCTCGATACGCGCCAGCCTCTGGACTTCGGCGAGATACGCCGCGCGCAATCCGTCGAGTCGGAGCGCCCGCTCGCCCGCCAAGGTGCGCGGCAAGCGCTCGGCGAACCCCTGCCGGCGCACGTCGAGCATGTCGCGGTAGCTGCCGATGCTCTGCCGCCAGGTGTCGAGCCTGCGTGACAGGAACAGCAGATCCCGGTAGTTCTTCAAACCTTCCTGAAACGCATTGCTCGCCAGCAGCTCGGTCAGGTAGCGGGCTTCGGGAGTATCCGGCAGCTGGCGCACCCGCCAGAACCATCCGGATTCCTCTCCCGGGTTATCGCGCAGGATGTTTTCGACCAGCGCTCCCCGGCGAATCGCGGCGATCGCCTCGTCGACGCGAGCGATCTCGCGGGTGTAGGCATCGAGCGCGCCCTCGTAGCGCTGGAGCGCCTGGCGGTATGCGCCGAGCTTCCCGAGCGCGAACGGCACCGCGAGCATCGACTCCTGCACCGCCGCGTCCGCCATCGACCGGTCGGCCAGCTCCGTCCAGGGCACCAGGGCGCGCTCATACCGGTAGCGGGACGCCTGCGCCCAGCCCAGGCCGAGCAAGGCCTTGTTCGACATGAGCCCGTTGAGCCGCACCCGCTCCAGGTAGGACTCCGCGCGGGCCGGGGCGTCGCTCTGCAGGAAGGCGTACGCGAGCGCGACATTGGCCTTGTCGCGCAGCGCGGTGAGCTCCTCCCCCTGCGCCGGACCGCGTCCGATCTCGTCCAGCAGCGAAACCCCGTCGTCCCGGAGGCCCGCCTGGATCAGCGCGACGCCGAGGTTGTAGCGGCCGTACGCAGCCCACGCCGACCGGCTCGAGGTCTTCTGCAGCATGCGGATGGCTTCGCCGTACTGCTTGCGCCGCATGAGCAGCGCGGCGTACAGGACGACCTTTTCCTCCTCGAGCTCCCCGGGCAGCGGGCCGCGCACCCTGGAGATCGCGTCTTCGGCTTCGGCGGCGTCGCCGCGCTGATAACGTATCTTGGCGAGATAGAACCACGCCCGGTCGCGAACCGCAGGGGGCGCGCCGGCGTCGATCAGCGCCTGAAAGATGCGCCCGGCTTCGCGGTCCATACCGTACGACACCAGCATTCCGCCGCGCAGCAGCTCCGCCTCGTGGTCGTGGTGCGGCATCCGGCCGAAGTGCTGCGCAACCATGAGCTGGGTCAGCGCCGTGAAATAGTATTCCTGGAAGAAGAAGTACAGGACCTCGCCGAAGTGCGGGTCCTTGACCACGTGCGTCTCGGCGGCGCGAGCCGGGGCGGCGGCGAGCGCCGCGGCGCAGGCGAGCGCCGTCCACAGCGCCCGGCCCTTCCGGTGCATCGCTCGCGCCATCGCGGCCCTACCACTCCTTGACGCGGAAGTCCGGCTGCTGCCCGCGCGTATCGTCCCGGATCTGCAGCTCGATGTACTTGGGATCCGTGCCCTTCTCGAACTTGAGCGACGTCCCCCGCCGGTAATCACGCCCCTTGGGCCCCTTACCGACGAACACCGCGATCAGCTCGTGCTTTCCCGTCCTCAGGTTCCCCATGTAGAGACGCTGCACGCCGCCGCGATGCAACGCGCGCACCTCGCGCTCGGTGTAGAGATAGTTGGTCACCACCGAATCGTCGAGCTTCAGCTCCACCGAGTCGAGGTCGAAGAGCGCTCCTACGTCCACTGATACGAACACCGCCACCTGCGTGCTCGCCGGGAACAGCAGCTCCTCCTCGAGCACGAGAAGGTCGCGGTTGAGGTCCATCGCCTCCTGCTTGAGCGACTGGATGCGGGTATCCAGAGCCTGCGGGTCCCGCGGCGGGGACTTGGGGGGCTCGGCTGCTCCAGCGAGGTTGCCCGCGAGCGCCAGCGCACCGAGGATTGACAGGGTTTTCATGGCTGCATCTCCGTCTAGAACCATCCTGAGAGGAACATCTGAATGACGTTGGCCTGATACGAATACAGCTGGCCGGTCCGCACGTCTGTGAAGTTGTTGTAGTGATAGCGCACGAGCTCGTAATCGAGGTTCAGGCTGGCACGGCTGAGGCCGAAGCGGTTGTCGAACAGCTGATAGCTGGCCCGGAGCCCCAGCGCGTTGTTGGTGAAGTCGCTCAGCTCGCGGTCCCGCGCCATATACGCCATCTGGGTGGTGAAGTTGTCGGCGTAGAAGGAGGCCGCCGACTGCCTGTAGTGGCGCAGCCGCGGCTCGACCAGCCAGCGCTCGTCCAGGCGGTGCGCGTAGCCCGCCTCGACGGTCTGCGCACGGATGTCCCAGGTGTCCCAGAAGTAGCGGTAGCGCAGGTACGCGGACCCCTTGAGCTGGCCGTCGTCCGGGCCGAAACCCTTCACGATCCCCAGCGCGACTGCATAGCCGTCGCGCGCGCGGGGATAGACCTCGGGAACCGACAGGCCGAGCAGGAGCGCCGAGCGGTAGGGACTCTGCAGGTAGCCGGTCTCCAGGTTGGCCTCGTAGTTCACGGTCGCGAGCACGCTCCTCGTGACGACCTGGGAAACCCCGAGCTTGTACTGGTAGCGGTCGGCGTGATCGGAGAAGTCCGTGTGCGACTTGCCCACGTCGGCGTGGCTCTCGGCGTACCCCAGGCTGACGGTCGTGAGGCCCTCGAAGACCTCGTGCGTCACGCTGAGGCCGACCGTGTTCGTCACGTAGTCCGGCTCCGTGCTGCGCAGCAGCGACACTCCGAGCGTCGTGTTGCGGTACAGGTAATCCACGCCTCCGCCGTACTCGGTGCGCTTCTCCTTGAACGGACTGGCCGTGGTCACGACGTCGATCGAGGCACAGCTGACGCTGTCGACGAAGTACGAGGCGTACGCCGACACGCTCTCGCCGAACCCCTTCCGCACCAGCAGGGCCGGCCCGTCCACCTTCGTTCCGCCCCCGTTGTAGTAGTGGTACATGAGATCGGCGCGGTCCGCGGGAAGCACGGCGGCGCGCGCGGGCGCGGCGAACAGGCCCGCCAGCGCGACCCACAGGGCATGGGCGAGGGTCTTCAGTTGCATCCGCATCCGCCCCCCTCCGCCACGGTGGCGCCGCGCGCCCCTTCGCGGACGTCGTGAACGTGCTGCAGGACCTTGTCGGAAAGCGGATCGCGGGATGCGCTCATCAGCGAATCGGCGAGCCAGCCCCGCTCGTACGGCTTCACCCAGGGCGTGACGGTGCAGCCGGCAAGGCACGCCGCCGCCGCAAGCGCCGATAGAGTCCTTCGCTTCATTCTTTCAGCAGCTCCCGCACCTGCTGCTCGTACTTGCGCTCGTAGCCGTCGTAGTAGCCGCGGTGGAGGAAGCGCACGCGTCCGTCGCGGTCGATGACGAGGGTGGCCGGCATCGTGTCGACGCCGTAGAGCTTGGCGACGCTCTTGTTGCCGTCGAACAGCGTCGGGAAGCGCAGGTCGAGCCGCTTGAGCATGGCCTCCGCGTCCCTGCGGTTGTCGTCGACGTTGACGGCGAGCAGCATGAAGCCGGCGCTCCGGTACTGAGCGTAGATCTTGTTCAGCAGCGGCAGCTCCTGGCGACAGGGGCTGCACCAGGTCGCCCAGAAATTCACCAGGACGACCTGGCCGCGCAGCTCGCTCAAGCGCACGTTGCGGCCGCTGTTGCTCTTCGCCGCGAAGTCGGGAGCCGCCGCCCCGACCTTCGGCAGGGCCGCGAGGGCCGCGTTGCTTCCCAGAGCCGGGCCCGCGAGCGCGAGCAGGACGGCAAGGCGACGCGCGAGTGCAGTCATGTCATTCCTCCTTCAGAAATACGCCCCGATGCCGAGCGTCATCTCGAAATTGTGCGTGAGCTCGTTCTTGCCCAGGATGTCGGAGCTGAACATGTGGTCCCTCATCTCGAAGCGCAGCGAGAGCCAGTCCTTCGGGAGGACGCGGATCCCGATCCCGACGTCGTAGGCAATGTGTTTCTCCGTGTTGAACTTGACGTTCCCCACCCCGCCGATGAGATACACCGCCGAGGTCATGGCCCAGTCCTTTCCCGTGAAGATCTCTCCCGGGAACACGTTCCAGCCCACCGAAAGGTTGTAGTACGTGAGCGGGACCTCCTCGCTGCTGAAGATCGGAATTCCCAGCCGGCGGTAGGATTCGTCGGACACCTTGGAGCGCCCGTATGTCCCCTCGAGGAAGAAGTCCTCGGTGACGTGATACCCGAGGCGCAGGCCGGCCGACGGCTTGGAGCCGAAGCCCTGCACGCTGAGAATGCCGGCGTAGCCGCTGATCTCGAGATCATTCGCGCTGATCTTGGGTACACGGACGTCGCGCCGGTCGACTTGCGCAGGAATCACCGGCTCCGGGATGGATTCGTTCGACTGCGCGGCTGCCGCCGCGGGAACGATCATACCCATCGTCGCTGCGAGCAACACCGGGATTACTGGATTCGCCATCGGCTGTATCTCGACCTAGAAAAAGAACGCGGCGCCCGCGGACACCTCGTTGAAGTGATCGGCGCTATTGTAGTTAACCAGGGCGATGTGCCTCTTCGCCTCGACGCGCAGGAAGAACTGCCGCGTGACGTAGTAGCGCAGGCCGATCGCCGCGTTCGCGAGACCGCCCTTGGTCTCGATTGCGCTGACGAGCGTCACGTTCGGAACATTGGCGAAGCGCCCCGCCCCCAGGGAGAAGAACGGCGACCAGCGCGAGTCGGGAAACGGCTGCGAGACGATCGATGCGTAGTAGAGCGAGGTCGTCGAGAAATCTCCCGTTGACTGCGCGATCGTCAGCTCGGCCACGAAATTCTCGTGGAGGCGGTATCCGGCGTAGGCCGACAGCAGCGGATCGTGGCTCAGCCTCCCGAGGGAGAATCCGAATTCCATTCGCCGCGAGAGGTAGTCGTCGAACAGGACGTCGCGAAACGTCTTCTTTTCGCCGGCCTCGGTTAGCGTGGCCTCCATCTGGATGCGCGACACCCACCCCTGCTTGCCGCGCGCGGTCCTTACCTTGAACCAGTCGGTATGCCGCCCGAGAATCTCCACGCGCTCCCCTCGTTCCGCGATGTCGAAGATCGGATAGCCACGCCCCGGTCCGGTGTGCAGCTCCAGATAGGGATCGGCCACCAGCACCCGCTCCTTCGGTTCTTCGGCCCGCACCTGCGCGGCGAGCGCGACCAGCGCCAGGAGGCACCATCGGGCAACCCCCCCCGGCGCGCCCATTCAAAAACCGCAGCTCGTGAAGGTGCTCGCCACCGGCACGCACTGGCCGCACGAGGGGCTGGCGTCGCCCAGGGCGGGGTCGACCTGGTTGCTGATCCAGTTGAAGACGGCGAGGTAGCAGCTGTCGGTGCGCCCCTGAAAGACGCGGCCGCCGCCGTGGGTGACTTCCTCGGCCGGCTTCACCAGGACGGGGCTCGAGTGCGGATCGCCCAGGTTGGACAGGGTCTGCACGACCAGCTTGTCCGCGTTCACGTCCGTCGCGCTCAGGGTGAAGCGGCCGCCGTTGCCGCCGGCTAGATGGCAGGTGCTGTTCATGCAGCTCACGGTCGCTCCGTCCTGGCGCCGGATCTGGCCGGAGAGCACCGGCATCACGCAAGCCTGGAAGTCGTTGGTGCACAGCACACCCTGCGCGACGACCGCTTGCTGCTGCACCTGCTGCCCGCACGCGGCGAGCGCCAAGGCGCCCGCCGCGACGCTGCACAATAGGAAGCTCGGCCCCCTCGCTACTGGCACGTCAGCGTGCCCGCGATCCAGGAACGGATCGTGGCGTAATCGGCGGAACCCGATGGCAGCACCGGCGTGGTGGCGTTCGGACCTCCAGGATGCGGCGGCGTGTCGCTGAGCGAGCGCGACGGCCGCAGCAGCAGCAGGCTGCTGTCGGGCGCGGCGATGTTCGTCACCATCGTCGCCGTGACGCCGAAATCGGCCGGCGTGTTCCCCGTCAGCACGAAGCGATTCGCCGTGAACCCGGTGTTCGGGGTCCCGCCGCTCGACCCGTTGTTGGTGCCGACGCCGAAGGCCTGATGGCAGGTGGCGCAGGTCGCCTGCAGGATCGGCTGCACCTTGCACGCGAACACCGACTCCGAAAGCTGCGGCGCCGCCGTGCGCAGCGTGGTCCCGTTGTAAGGATCGTTGAAATACGTTCCGCCGATGTCGATCCACTCGGTGATGATGCGCTTCTCCGCGGCAGTCAGCGGGCTCGCGATCGTCGTGTGGTTCACGTAGGTGGCGCCGTTGAAGCACTGGCTGTTGCCCGCGAGGCAGAACGCGCGCTGGGTCGTGCCGCTCGCATCGGCCTTGAGCGGCTGCTCGAACATCCGCTCGATCAGCCTGCTGCCGCGCGCCGCTCCAGGCTCCACCGGCGGCACCTCGCGCGCGATCATGAACTCGCCGTCCTCATTGACCGTAATGATGGGCTCGCCGTTGGCGTCGAGCAAGGGAGGCCCGACCATGAGGCTCTGGTAGCCCATCGTGCGGCCGAACTCGCCCGAGATCGTCGCGCTCAGGTCGAGCCCCGCGGCCGGCGTGAGCCCGCTGTGGCAGCTCGCGCACTTGGCATCGAGGATCGGCTGGATGTGATCCGGGAAGTTGATGACGATGGCGCAGTCCTTGGCGGACCAGGTCGTCGCGCACGACGCGGGGCCTTTCACAGGCGAGGCGCTCAGGCCCGAATACGTGATCGAGATCGGCGCCTGCGGCGTGAGGGACGTGCCGTTCTGGGTGTTGAAGACCGGGGTCCAGAAGTCCGTGTAGGAAATATCGCCCGCGAGGTTCGAGTAGGTCGCATCAGCAGTTGCCCGCGTTTCGGCCTGGCTCGACGAGGTCCCCGGGTTCGGGGTCGTGGTCGTGAGGCGGGGGGAATGGCAGCCCTTGCAGAAGCGCCGCTCGCCCTCGCGCGCCTGGATCCAGTGCGTGTGCTCGATGAACTGGCGCCCGTTGGCGTCGAGCACCGTGATGTTGATCGCGGTGTCGGCCGGGACGTGCGCGCGGATCGAGCCGTCGGGCTCGACCGTCCCGTAGCCCACGATCTGCTGCATCTCGAACTCGGTCTCGCCGAGCGCCTCGCGGTTCATTCCGGAGGGCGTCGGCACCGCCTTGGTGATGCGGAAGAAGCGCGCGACGCGGCTTGCGTACTGCGGCTTGTCCGGCGCCGACATGTTGGCGATGTCGGGCTGGCCGGCGACGCGCGGGATGGACTCGCCCGCGGCGAGCACCGCGTCGCCCATGCGCTGCTTGTCGTCGGTGTTGTACACCGTGCCGACGTCGAACAGCCCGAACCCGGCGGGGATGGTGGTATCGGGCGTGAACTGGCCGATCACCGCCGGCTTCGGGCGCGGCTGCAGGGGCACCGGGTTGGCGAAGTAGAAGCCGTCCTGCGGGGGAACCACGGGCCGCAGGGTCTTCGCGCCCAGGTCGAGCATGTAGATGCCGTAGCGCGGCGTGCCTTCGACGGTGGTGGGGTTGCCGAGGGGATCCGTGCCAGGCGTCGGCTGCGAAGGCGTGAACACCACCAGCGCGCGGTTCGTGCCGTCCCATAGGGGATACGGGTTGCGGTAGCGCCCGAGCGGCGACAATCCTTGATCGCGCATGGCGGCCAGGTCCGACGCCGAGGCGCCGGGAAGCATCAGCTCCGTAACTTGGACCTGACCGTGAGGCTGTCCCAGCGCGTTCAGAGGCGCGTTGTCGCCGGGCTCGTCGAACTCGGAGTAGTTCTTGTAGTCGATGACTTCGAGCGATCCGCCTTCGCGCGTGCGCGAAAGCGGCATGAGCGTGGCGATGAGATGCCCGTCTGGCATCTCGCGCGGCTGCATGTAGCTGTTGCCGGGGCTGTGCGCGCCGTACACGACGAAAAGGTTCGTCCCGTCCGGGTTCACCTTGAAGATCGTGAACTGGTTGCGCTCGCCGACGTGATCCCAGCGCGAATAGAGTATCTCTCCGGTGCTCAGGACCGTTGGGTTGCGGTCGTGGCTCTGGTCGAACGAGATCTGGCGGCAATTCTTGCCGTCGGAATCCATGACGTGCAGGACCGCCGTCTGCTCCCGGTCGTATTCGTCGACGTAGGTATAGGGCGTCCGGCCCTGCGCCTGCATCTGGCTCTTCGTCGTCTCCTGGCGGTTCGATATGAACACGATGCGACCGTCGGGCAGGTAGGCGGGCTCGGTGTCGTCGCCCGCGAAGGCCGCGTCGCAGGCGATGCGCCGCGTCGACTTGCTCACGGTGTCGTATTCCCAAATCCCCCAGTTGGAGTCGGCCGGCCGGCGCATCGCGAACACAATCTTCGTGCCGTCGAAGGAGACCTCCGGGTGGTTCACGTCGCCCTGGCCGTTGGTGAGGGAGGCGGTGACGTTCGTCTCGGTCCCGCTCGGCGAGGACTTGTCGCGGATGAAGAGATCGCCTCCCTGGCCGGTCGTCACCGCGTCCGTCGGATTCCCGAGAGCGGAGACGGGCCGCTTGACGTAGGCGATGGCGACGTCGCCCCCGACGGTGATGGAATCGGAGCTGCCGGTGCAGGCGGCCACACCGGCCGCCACGCCCGCCAGCGCCCAGGCGATCCTGCGTTCAGTTTGAAAGCGCCACATGACTGCCTCCTCGCACTGCGGGCCCTAGCCCTCGTGCATTGCGGTTGACTCGCGACGCAAGCCGCGCGTCGTGTGCAGGTTTCCCCGGTCGTCGATCACCACGGCATCGATCTCCGGCAGCGATTCGACGAAGCGGATTCCCTGCTCTGGTCCCTTGATGAACACGCTCTTGGAAATGCCCTCCGTCGTCGTGGCGTCTGGGCCGATGATGGTGACGCTGCGAACCCCGGTCGCCGACATCCCCGTCTTCGGATCGAGGATGTGGTGATAGCGGACGCCGTCCTCCTCGAAGTAGCGCTCGTAGTCGCCCGAGGTCGAGATCGCGGCGTCCACGAGGGGAATCCTCGCCGCCATCGCGTCCTTGTTCCTGGGGTCCTGGATGCCGATCATCCAGGGCCGTCCGCGCTTGTCGCCCAGCACGCGGCTGTCGCCCCCGGCCATGACCAGGGCCTGCCGCACGCCGCGCGCCCTCAGCAGGGCGATGCAGTTGTCCACCGCGTGCCCCTTGGCGATGCCCCCGAGGTCGACTTGCACTTTGTCGTGCGCGAAACGGATCGTGCGCCGGGCGTGGTCGAGACGGATGTGCCGGTAGTCGATGCCCGGCAGCGCCGAGGCGACCTTGTCGTCGGCCGGCCGGGTTCCGGCGCGGTAGTCGAACATGGAACCCACGCTTGCGAACGTGATGTCGAAGGCGCCCCCGGAGAGCTCGGAGAATTCGACCGACCGCTCCATCAGCTCGAACAGCTCCCGGCTCACCGGCACCGGCGCCCTTGCCGCCTCGCGGTTGAGGCGCGAGAGCTCGCTGTCCGGCTTGAACGGGCTCATCGCGCGGTCGATGCGGTGCATCTCCTGCATGACCGCGCCGATGGCCGATTCGCCGAGTGCGGCGTTCTCGTGCCACAGCTCCACGCGTATCGCCGTCCCCATGATGGCCTCCTCGCGGCTCATCCAGCCGCCTTGAGCCCGCTTCGAGAGGACAACGCTACGCATCGGTATAACGGTAGCAGCGTTGGCTTTCAGTGTCTTCATCATTGGGTTGGGCATGCGCCGTCTTCGGTGTGACATGCGTCGCCAGGGCGAGAAGGTACACCAGCCGGTCGGCCATGACGCGATCAAATGCCGCAATCGCGACGCGCGATCGCGAACGATGAGACAAATTCAACCAAACGCCGGCCGCTGAGACAGCGGGAATGTCGCCTAGAGGCGACACAGCGGGGAGATGTAAGCTTTGTTTCAGCCCGATCGAAAGATCAATCGGGCACGTCGTTGCAGCGCGTGACCTTGCCCTTGGGAGTATTCACGACGAAGCAGCGCCGTTCGGGCTGCGCGGGCTCCTCGGGCGCGGCAGGCGTCTCGGGAATCTCGGGAGCGCGCGCCGCAGGAGCGGGAGCGGCGCGGACGCTCGGCCGGTCGTCGCTGGATCTTCCCGGAGTCGCGGGCGGTGAAGCGGTCGGGAGCGCAGGGTTGATGTTGAGCCTGTCCTTGACCTCGCCAGCGTCCTTCAGACCGAGCTCACTGCACTTCTTGCCCGAGTACGTGATCTTTCCGAACTCGTCGACGCATTTGTAAGTCTGCGCCGCGAGTCCCGGTGAGAGGAGCAGAGCGCAGGCAGCGACGATCGGCTTTGCGGTCAGCTTCATGATGGCCCTGTGTGGCGGAGAGGGCGGGATTCGAACCCGCGTTAGGCTGTTAACCTAAACACGCTTTCCAGGCGTGCGACTTAAACCACTCATCCACCTCTCCGGTTCGAGGCTGGATTTTACGCGAGCCCGCTCGCCCGCGCCTGTTCGAGCGCCATCACCGCCCAGTCCTTGCCGCCGTCGCCGTGCGCGATGGCGCCGAGCAGCCGGTCGCGCCACACGTTGTTGCTCGGCAGCGGCACGCCGGCCGCCTCGCCCGCCGCGAGCGCGAGGTTTGCGTCTTTCAGGCCTAGCGTCGCCATCTGGCCGACCTTGTCGTAGCTCTCGTCGACGATGATCTTCCCGTAGGCCTTGTACGCGGGGCAGGCGAACAGCCCGTCGGTCATCACGTCGTTGAACACCTGCGGCGCGACGCCGTACTTCCGCACGAGCGAAAACCCCTCCCCCATCGCCTCGATCGCACAGCCGAGCACGAAGTTGTTGGCGATCTTGATCGCGGTCGCGGTCTCGGGATCGGCGCCGGCCTCGAAGCTGCGCCGCGCGACCGCCGCGAACAGCGGAGCGCAGCGCTCCAGGACCTCGGCAGGACCCGCGACGACGATGCCGGCCTGGCCGGCTGCCACCATCTCGGGCCGGCCGAGCATCGGCGCGGTCACGAGGACCTGGCCGCGCGCCGCGTGCGAGGCCTTGAGCTTGCGGATGACGCCGATGCCGTGCGTGCCCGAGCAGATGTGGATCCCGCCCTTCGGCAGCGACTCGAGCAGCCCGCCCGCCTGGCCGGCCACGTCCTCGAGCGCCGCGTCGTCGGCTAGCATGGTGAAGACGGCGTCGCCGTGCTGTGCGGCGCGCGCAATCGAAGCCGCCGACCTCGCGCCGGCCTGCACCAGCTCGGCGGCCTTGGCGGGGGTGCGATTGAAGACGGCGAGCTCGTGGCCCGCCTCGATGAGGCGCCGGGCCATGGCCCGCCCCATCCGCCCGGTGCCGATGAATCCGACCTTCATGATTTGTTCCTTCAAGAAGCGAGCTGACCTTTGACCCACTCGAGCTCGCGCGTGACGTAGTCGACGATGTCCCCGGTCTTCAGGTGCTCGGGGAGCACGTCCCAGGTATAGGTCTCGATCTCGAGCTGGCGCGAGAGCGGATTCGCCTTGTGGAACCGCAGGGCGTCCTCGATCGCGAAGCGGGTGGTTCCCAGCTCTCCCAGGCTGTCGAGAAAGACCGGGACGTGGAAATGGGTGCGCCATTCGCGCGGCCCGGGACTCGCCTTCCACGCGGCAAAGGCGTCCTCCAGGTTGAGGAAGCGCGTGAGCTTGCCGTCCTTCTTTTCCACGGTCTGCGTGAGGTAGATCGTCTTCGCGTAGCGCTGGAGCGTGTCGACGATCTTCTGCGTGACCTCGGGGACACGCATCGCCGCCGCTTCCTGGAGCTTGAAGATGGGGATGCCCGCGTCCACCAGCTTCTGCAGCGACTCGGCGATGTTCTCGAAGACCACCGCCTGGTGGCAGATGTCGAATACGACGCCCACATGCCGGCGCAGCGCGACGTGCGCTTCGGAGACCGGGATGCCGGCGAGCTTCGCGAGCGCCATCGCAGAGGCACCCGAGTAGAGATGATTCGTGAAATATGCAACCGTCTCGTCGGTAGTCTCCAGGAAACAATAGGGCTCGGGCTCGAGCGCGAGGGTCACCGTACGCCCGGTGCGCGCCGCAAGCCCGACCAGATGGGCGGCCACGCGCAGCACGTGCTGCGTGTAGCTCGCCACCACGTCGGACCCGGTCACGCGCGGCTTGAAGCCGAGCGGCGCGCTCTGGATCGACGGTGAGATCTCCTCGGGCACCACGTCGGCGAGCACCTCGGCGACGTTGATGGTATAGCGCGTGCGCTCTTCGGAGCGCCAGTCCGGCTCGTAGACCTGCTCCTTGACGATCTGGTTCTTGAACGGCCCGTAGGGAAACGCGTTCACCGTATACAGATACATCTCGTTGTCGGCGAGGAACTTCTTGAGCCTTTCGCGCTCCGCGCGGTCCCCGGCCAGCCTCTCCGCAGATTTCGCCGACAGCCGCAGCGATACGCCGAAAGGGTCCCGGGGCGCGAACCGCGCCTTCACCTTCGGAACGTAGGTGACGAGGCTCGCCCACATCTCCTCCCAGGTGTCCCCGGGATGGACCAGGGTCGAGTACGTCAGGTGGCCGAGGCCCTTGCCGAGATCCATGGTTCTCCTTGCCCCCCTAGAGGACCTTCTCCACCTTGCCGCTCGCCGCCGAGCGGATGATCGCCTCGGTGGCCGACGCGCCGTGGACCATCTGCTCGGGCGTGATCTGGAATGCGGGTCCGCCCTCGGCCGCGCGGGCGAACGCCTCGAAGCAGGCGCGGGTGACATCCAGTTTCTCGGCCTCCCACGTTTCCATCGGCCCTTTGAGCGGCTGGTACTTGCACGCCCCGAAGAGCCGCGTCCGCCGCTCTTCGGACGAAGCGCCCGCGACGTGCGTGACGCCTTCCAGGCGCACCCAGCCCTTGGAGCCGAAGACATGGATGCTGAACGCCGGACCGGTCGTGGTGATCGTGCTGAGATAGGCCGACATGCCGGCCTTCATGCGGAACAGCATCGAGCTGGTGTCGTCGATCTCGCCTCCCACGGCCCGCGCGAAGCTCTGGCAGTAGACGCTGTCGTATTCTCCGCACAGGTCGACGAAGGCGTCGACCGCGTGCACGCCGAGCGACGCCAGCCCGCCGACGGGCGCCTCGTTCTTCATGGCGCGCCATGCCTCCGGCTTGAAGTACAGCGCATTGGGATGCGCCATGTTGCACTCGATATGCTCGATGACGCCTAGCTCGCCCGCGCGCATCCGCTCGCGCAGCCTGATCATCTCGGGATGGAAGCGGCGGTTGTAGCCGAGGCCGAGCGTGCGTCCCGCCTTGCGCACGGCGGCGACCGCGGACTGCGCGTCCTTCTTCGAGTACGAGAACGGTTTTTCGCAGAAGATGTGCTTGCCCGCCCCTGCCGCCGCGATAACCTGCCTGACGTGTCCCGAGGGCGGAGTCGCGAGCACGACCGCGTCGATGTTCGGGTCGCGGAGCGCCGCTTCGTAGCTGTCGAGCAGGCGCAGCTTGTGCTGCGCGGCAAAGGCCTCGACGTCCGGTGACACCGTCCGCGTCGTCAGGCCGGTGAACCGCATGACGTCGCTGCCGTCGGCGAGCGACTCCACCAGCGTCTTGCCCCACCAACCCAGTCCGACCATCGCCGCGTTGATCATTTGCCGCTCCGGATCAGCCGTGCATCGCGACGACCACGCAGCAGATCGCCCAGAACAGGCAGTACTCGAAGCCGCCGATGTTCCACAGCCACTTGCCGGTCACGCGCCAGACCGCGGCTCCCGCGACCGCGAGGTGGAACGCCGCGATCCAGGCGACCCAGGTCGTGTAGATGCCGAAGATCAGCCCGATCGCGAGCACGACCTCCACGACGCACGCGGTCAAGAGCCAGAATTTCGGCGGCTTGAACTTGGCCGCCACGAAGAAGCCGAGCGCCTCGGGCACGAAGTACTTGGCATAGATGTGCGGAATGAAGAACGCGCCGCAGATGATGCGCAGGATATTGAACTCGTTCAGCAGGTTGAATTTGTCGACGAGCGACATCGGCTCCCCCAATTGTGCTCTCGCGCCGGCGCTATTCTCGAACTATCCGCTCGTTCCGCGCAACAGAGAATCGAATGATTTCCCCTTCAGCCACGCCTCGCCCTTCGCGTACAAGACCTCGGCCTCCGGTCCGTCCAGGCCGGGCATGTCCTCTTTCACCTTGTAGCCCACTTTCGTCTGCAGATAGCCGAGATGACGGTAGCCGATTGGGAAACGCTCGAGCAGCGCCGGGTCGAGCCTGGGGACCGCGCCGGGGGTTACCGGGTCGAGCCTGTCCTTCTCGTAGAAGAGCCGCCGCCATACCAGACCCCAGCGACCCTTGCGCTTCTCGAGGAAATCGTAGAACCGGCCGGTGCAGACGACGTCGCACACGACGCCCTCCACCGGCGCGCGCTGCGAGATCGACATCTTCGTCTGCGCGATCGCCCGCTTCCCCTTGACGTCGATCGAGGAGCCGCCAAGCATGTGATAGATGCGCACGCCGCGCGCATAGCCTTCCTGGTTCGCGCGGATGAACTCCTCGTATGTGCCCTGGAACCAGGTCGCCCACATCCGTCCCTCCGGATGCCAAACGGTCCGGAAGCGGTCCCATTTCAAGGAATCGCGCCAGACCGCCCAGTTCTCGACGAGCTCGCGGATCGCGAGCCGGTCTTCCAGGTCTTTCTTCATTCGATCATTTGGTCGGCACCACCAGCGAGTAGCGCTCGTCGGCGGCGAGGCACCGCGCCTCGGGAAGCCCGAGCTCGCGGCGCACGATGTTCGTGCCCTGGACCAGAGCCACCATCTTGTAGAACGCGTGGCGCCGGCTCATCCCTTCTCGGCCCATGCCGCAGTCGGAGCTGATCACCAGGCGCTCGACCGGGATGTGCTTGAGCGCGCGGCGGATGTGGTCGGCGATCTCCTCGGGCCGCTCGATCTGCAGCGTGTGGTGGTCGATGACGCCGATCGCGATCTTCTTTTCGGTGATGGTCTTGCCGAAGGCCTCGAGGTCCATTCCGCCGGCGCTGCAGGACTCGAAGGTGATGACGTCGGCGTCGACCTCGTTGAACAGGGGAAGCGCCGGCTTGTAGCTCTGCACCTGCGTGAACATGCGCTGCTGCGAGGGGTTGCCCCAGCAGCTGTGGCACCACACCTCGGTCTTGGCGCGCAGGCCCTTCACCGTCCGGTTGAACACCTCGACGCTGAACTTCGGGTTGATCACGGCGTCGACGATGTTGCGCACGGCGAGCAGGTGGATCTGCGGCTCCTCGAACTGGATCACTTCGCAGCCGGCATCGGCGAGCTCGTGCAATTCCTCGTTGAAGGCGTCGGCAAGCGCGTAGATGCGGTCCTTGATGTTCTTATAGTGCTTGTCCGCGACCGCGAACGCGACGAGCTCGGGGCCTATCGTGCCGAACTTGACCGGCTTGCGGGTGAGGCGCTGGGCGGCCTTGAACATCGGCGTGTACTGGAGGTCGCCGCGGCCGACGGGACCGATGATGTTCGCCATGACGCGCGACTCGAGGTAGTCGTGCAGGATGTGGCCCGGCGGAAACCAGATACCGCCCTTGCCCGCGGGCGTTGGGCGCGGATTGCCGCGCTCGAAGCCCGCCATGTGGCGCGTCGGATACGCGGTCCAGCTCTGGCCGCCGACGTCCTGGTCGAAATGGGCGTCGCCGTCGGTGACGATATCCAGGCCGGCGACCTCCTGCTCGTGCAGGTAGACCGAGACCGTGTCGACGTACTGCTCGCGGAAGGACGTGCTGACCATCGCGTCGAGGAAGGACCGCGACCCCAGGTTCTCGGTGTACCAGCTCGGGCGCGGCAGCGAGCCGGTTATTGTGGTCGGAAGCTTGATGTCCTTCGTGGCGCGGTACATGGTGCGGTCTCCCTTGCGGCCGACGGAATGTCGTGCGCGCGATACTACATCACGGCGCGGCGAAGCGATCCCACATCCGCGGTGGGCAGCGTGAGTCCGGGGGGTCAGGAGGTCTGCTTCAGCTGCTCCAAGATGGCCGGGTTCTCGAGCGTCGACACGTCCTGCTTGATCTCCTCGCCCTTGGCTATCGAGCGCAGCAGACGGCGCATGATCTTGCCGGAGCGCGTCTTCGGCAGGTTGTCGCCGAAACGGATGTCCTTCGGCTTGGCGATCGGCCCGATCTCCTTCGCCACCCAGTTGCGCAGCTCGTCTGCGACCTTCTTCGCGTCCGCGCCTGTCGGCCGCGGCCCCTTCAGGACGACGAACGCGCACACGGCCTCTCCGGTCATCTCGTCGGGGCGTCCGACGACCGCCGCTTCGGCGACGAGCTTGGTGTTCGCCACCAGCGCCGACTCGATCTCCATCGTGCCCAGACGGTGCCCCGACACGTTGAGCACGTCGTCGATGCGGCCCATGATGCGGAAATACCCGTCCTTGTCGCGGCTCGCCCCGTCGCCCGCGAGGTAGTACTTGCCGTGGAATTCCTCGGGGTAGTAGCTCTTCTTGAAGCGCTCGGGGTCGCCCCAGATGGTGCGGATGATCCCCGGCCAGGGACGCTTGATGACGAGTATCCCTCCCTTGCCCTTGTCCACGTCGTGGCCGGTCTCGTCGACGATCGCCGCCATGATCCCGGGCAGCGGCATGGTGCAGGAGCCGGGCTTGAGCGCGTGCACGCCGGGCAGCGGCGTGATCAGGTGGCTGCTCGTCTCGGTCTGCCACCAGGTATCGACGATCGGGCAGCGCTTGTCGCCGACGGTGTTGTAATACCACATCCATGCCTCCGGGTTGATCGGCTCGCCGACCGTGCCGAGGATGCGCAGCGACTTGAGGTTGTACTTCTTGGGCAGCTCCCCGCCCGCCTTGATCAGCGACCGGATCGCGGTGGGCGCGGTGTAGAACACCGTGACCGTGTGGTCCTGGATCATCTTCCAGAAGCGGCCCGCGTCCGGCCACACCGGCACGCCCTCGAACATCACCTCGGTCGCGCCGACTGCGAGCGGCCCGTAGGTGCAGTAGCTGTGCCCCGTGACCCAGCCCACGTCGGCGGTGCACCAGAACACGTCGGTCGGCTTGTAGTCGAACACCCATTTCATGGTGATGATCGTCATCAGCAGGTAGCCGCCGGTCGAGTGCTGCACGCCCTTGGGCTTCCCCGTCGAGCCCGACGTATACAGGATGAAGAGCGGATGCTCCGCGTTGACCCAGGTCGGCTCGCAGGTATCGGCCTGGCCCTTGACCACGTCGTGCCACCACTTGTCGCGCGGGCTCTGCATCGCGACCTTGGTCCCGGTGCGCTGGTACACGACCACGTTCTTCACACCCTCGCATCCGCCAAGGCCGAAAGCCTCGTCGACCGCGGGCTTGAGCGGGATCTCCTTCCCGCCGCGCATCTGGCCGTCGGCGGTGATCACCGCCACGGCGCCCGCGTCGATGATGCGCTCCTGCAGGCTCTTCGCCGAGAAGCCGCCGAACACCACCGAGTGCGTCGCGCCGATCCTCGCGCAGGCCTGCATCGCGACCACGACCTCGATCGACATCGGCATGTAGATGATGACGCGGTCGCTTTTCTTGATGCCGAGGGACTTGAGCGCGTTCGCGAACTGGCAGACCTTGTGGTAGAGCTGCTGGTAGGTGATCTTAGTCACCTTGCCGTCGTCCGCCTCGAAGATGATCGCGGTCTTGTCCGGTTGCGTCTTGAGGTGCCGGTCGAGGCAGTTGTAGGACGCGTTCAGCTCCCCGTCAGCGAACCACTTGAAGAAAGGGGCGTTCGATTCGTCCAGAACCCTGGTGAAAGGCTTGTGCCAGAGAACGTGCTCTTTCCCGAGCCGGCCCCAGAAGCCGTCGAAATCGCGGGCGGCCTCGTCGCACAGCGCCTGGTAGGCCGCCATGCCCGAGACGTTGGCCTGCTTGACGAACTCCGGAGACGGCGGAAACAGTCGGTCTTCCTGGAGCACCGATTCGATGGTTGCGGCGGGCATGCGGAACCTCCTTGGATGTTTGCCAAAGTCTACCGGCGCCCCCGGTGTCCCGCAACCGAGCGGCTATACTTACCCGTATGGCAGCCACGAAGCAGGAAGACCTCGTCCAGAGCGTCGCCGACGCGCTCCAGTACATCAGCTACTACCATCCGCGCGACTACATCCGGCATCTCGCTCGCGCCTACGAGCGCGAGCAGTCCCCCGCGGCCCGCGACGCGATCGCGCAGATCCTCACCAACTCGCGCATGTGCGCCGAGGGCCACCGGCCGATCTGCCAGGACACCGGAATCGTCAACGTGTTCCTGAAGATCGGCATGGAGGTGCGTCTGGAAGGCTTCACGGGATCGGTCGCCGACGCGGTGAACGAGGGCGTGCGCCGCGCCTACCTGAACCCGGACAACAGGCTGCGCGCCTCCGTCCTCGAGGACCCGCAGTTCGCGCGCAGGAACACGAAGGACAACACGCCCGCCGTCGTGAGCATGGAGCTCGTCCCCGGCGACAAGATCGAGGTCGACGTCGCGGCCAAGGGCGGCGGCTCCGAGGCGAAGGCGAAATTCGCGATGCTCAACCCCTCCGATTCGGTGGTCGACTGGGTGCTGAAGACCGTCCCCACGATGGGCGCGGGCTGGTGCCCGCCGGGCATGCTCGGGATCGGCATCGGCGGCACGGCCGAGAAGGCGATGCAGCTCGCCAAGGAGTCCCTGATGGAGCCGATCGACATGTCGGACCTGGTCGCGCGCGGTCCGCGCGACCAGTACGAGGAGCTGCGCCTGGAGCTCTACGACAAGGTCAACCGTCTCGGCATCGGCGCGCAGGGCCTGGGCGGCCTGTCGACGGTCCTCGACGTCAAGATCCGCTCCTTCCCGACGCACGCGGCGAACAAACCGATCGCCATGATCCCGAACTGCGCGGCAACGCGCCACGTGCATTTCGTGCTCGACGGTTCCGGCCCCGCCGAGTTCGAGGCGCCGAGCCTGGAAGACTGGCCCAGAGTGACCTGGACGCCGAGCGCGCAGTCGCGGCGCGTGGACCTCGACACGCTGACGCGCGAGGAAGTGATGCAATGGAAGCCAGGGGAGACGCTGCTCCTCTCGGGAAAGATGCTCACCGGCCGCGACGCCGCGCACAAACGCATCGAGGACATGCTTGCGAAGGGAGAAAAGCTTCCGGTCGATTTCACCAACCGCGTCATCTATTACGTCGGTCCGGTCGACCCCGTGCGCGACGAGGTCGTGGGTCCCGCGGGCCCGACTACGGCGACGCGCATGGACAAGTTCGTCGAGACCATGCTCGCCAGGACGGGCCTCGTCGCCATGATCGGCAAGGGCGAGCGCGGCCCCGCGGCGATCGAGGCGATCCGGAAGCACAAGACGGCCTCGCTCATCGCGGTCGGCGGCGCCGCCTACCTCGTCGCCAAGGCGATACGCAGGTCGCGCGTGCTCGCCTTCGGCGACCTCGGCATGGAGGCGATCTACGAGTTCGAGGTGAAAGACATGCCGGTGACCGTCGCCGTCGACGCCCGCGGCGACTCGGTTCACCAGAGCGGCCCGGCCGAATGGGAGAAGCGTATCCGGGAGCTCAGGATTCCGGTCAAGGCGGCGTGACCCGGATGAGCGCAGCCCTCACCGGCGGAGTGCTCCTGAAGTGCGCGCTGCGCACGCGCTCGCCCGCGCTGCAGCTTGAGCTGGGCGAGCTCGCGCGCGAATGCGTGCCGCTCGCCGAAAGCGTGGGCGCGCACGCTGCGCTCGAGACCGAAGAAACCTACGTGTATCTATTCTCGCGCGAGTCCGCCGCGGTAAACGCCTCGGTGCTCTCGCGCGCGGCCGAAGAGGCGGCGACCCTTCCGAGCCTGGAGGGAGCGAAGGTCGCCGCCGCGAAGCTTCTCCCGGTATTCGACCGTCCCGGCGCTTCCCGCACCGTGGCGCCGCAGTTTCACTACGTGGTCGAGATGGACGTCGCCCCCGAGCACGAGGCCGATCTGAACGCCTGGTACAACAAGGAGCACATGCCCGGCCTCGCCGCGTGTCCCGGCACGGTGCGAGCGCGCCGCTTCCGCAATCCCGACGGCTCGCCGCGGTACCACTCCTGCTACGACCTCACGCGCACCGAAACGCTCACCAGCCCGCCCTGGCTCGCGATGCGCGCGACCGCCTGGAGCGGCCGCGTGCGCCCCCACTTCCGCAACCTCAAGAAGACTATATTCCAACGGCTTTTCGAGGCCGCGGTTTGAGGCCGGTGTCGCGCTGGGCCGGCATCGCGATCCTTCTCGTCATTGCTGTCACTTTCAGCCTCAACCACATCGCCGCCCGCATCGCCTTCGACCACGGAACGAGCGTTGTGACGGCGGTCGTGTTCCGCTCCGGGGGCACGGCGCTCGCGGTGCTCGGGCTGCTCCTCGCGCTGCGCGCCCCCATTTCCGTTCCCGCCCCGAGCGCAGGCCGCGCGCTCGCCATCGGCGCGGTGGTCGCCGCGCAGAGCTACTGCATCTATGCCGCTGTCGCGCGGATACCGGTCGCGCTCGCGCTCCTGACCTTCAACACCTACCCGATGGTGTTCGCGCTCATGTCCTGGGCGGGCGGGCTGGGGCGGCCCTCGGCCCGGGCACTGCTCGCCATGCTCACGGCGCTTCTCGGGCTGGCGCTCGCGCTCGACATCGCGCGCGCGGGCGGCGAGCTCGCCGCCCGCTGGAGCGAGATCGGCGCCGGAGTCGCCTACGCGGGCTGCGCGTCCCTTTTCTTCGCCCTGGTGCTCTATCTCAACGCGCGCTGGCTGCACGGGCTGGACGGCAGGGTGCGCAGCCTGCTCGCGATGGCGAGCTGCGCGGCGGTGGCGCTCGCGGGCGCCCTGATCTCGGGCGCACTCGTCTTCCCCCGCGACGGTGCCGGCTGGGCGGGACTCGCCCTGCTCACGCTCTTCTACGGCTCGGCGATCACGGCCCTGTTCGTGGTGCAGCCGCGCATGCGCTCGGCGAGCGACATCGCCGTGCTCAATTTCGAGCCGGTGGCGCTGATGTTCACCGCCTGGGCGATCCTGGATCAAGGCCTTTCCGCGACGCAGATCGCCGGAGCCCTGGTGGTGGTCGGGGCCATCGTGGCGCTCGGCACTGCCCGGCGTTAGAATTAGTCTAATTATGGCCAACATCATCGGCGGCATCGGCACCTCGCACGTGCCCACCATCGCGGGCGCCTACGACCGCAAGAAGCAGAACGATCCGGACTGGATTCCCCTCTTCAAGGGCTACGAGCCGGTCAAGGCGTGGATCGCGGCGAAGAATCCCGACGTGCTCGTGTTCTTCTACAACGACCACGCGAGCACTTTCTTCTTCGACCACTATCCGACCTTCGCGCTCGGCGTCAGCGACGAGTTCCCCATCGCCGACGAGGGCCTGGGACAGCGGGCGATACCGCCGCTCAAGGGGCACGCCGCCCTGGCGCGCCACATGGCCGATTCCCTGGTGAACGACGAGTTTGACATCTCGGTCTTCCAGGACCTGCCGATCGACCACGGCGTGCACTCTCCCCTCACCATGTTCTGGCCGCCCGCGCCCGACTGGCCGGGGCGGATCGTGCCGATCGAGGTGAACGTGCTCCAGCACCCGATCCCGACGCCGCTGCGCTGCTGGAAGCTCGGCCAGGCGGTGCGCCGCGCGATCCTCTCCTACCCCGAGGACCTCGACGTCCTCATCGTCGGCACGGGCGGCCTGTCGCACCAGATGAACGGCGAGCGTGGCGGCTTCAACAACGAGAAATGGGACCTGAAGTTCCTCGACCTCATCGCCGACAACCCCAAGAAGCTCACCGCGATGCGCCACGCCGACTACATCAGGCTCGGCGGCACCGAAGGCGCGGAGGAGATCATGTGGCTCGCGATGCGCGGGGCGCTCTCGCCGCGCGTGAGGAAGATCCACCAGAACTACTACCTGCCGATGACCACGGCGATGGCGGTGGCGATATTCGAGGAGCCGTCCGCGAAGGCGAAGAACGGCAAGCGGCGCGCCGCATGAACCCGCAACTGAAAGGCGTCGAGAAGCTCGCCGGCACCTACGTCTTCGACCTGAAGACGAGCGGAAAGGCGCTGCGCCTCAACCGCTTCCTGCACGGGCTCACCGTTCCCGCGAAGCGTGCCGCGTTCAAGGAGAACCTCGAAGGGGAGTTCGAGAAGGCCGGCCTCACGGCCGAGGAGCGCCGCATGGTGCGCGAGCTCGACTGGGCGGCGCTCATGCGCTACGGCGCGAGCTTCTTCTGCCTGGAAAAGCTGGCGCGCGTGCGCGGCGTCTCCAACCCCGAGATGGTCGCAGGCTTCCGCGGCGAGACGCTCGAGGAATTCCTCAAGACGCGGCGGGTGCCTGGGGCGCGCTAGAAGCGGCTCACTTCTTGTACAGCCAGCACGCGACGCTGAGCGTCTCGGACAGGCTGAAGTCTCCCGGATAGCGCTCCCTGCACTCGGGCATCACCTTCGGGCAGCGCGGGTTGAAGTGGCAGCCCGGGGGCGGGTTCACGGGCGACGGCAGCTCCCCCTCGAGCCGGATCACCTCGCGCGTTCCACCCGCCTCGATCTTCGGCACGGCCGCGAGGAGCGCCTGCGTGTACGGATGCTTGGGCGAGCGCAGCACCTCGTCGGCGGTGCCGCGCTCGACGATCCGGCCGAGGTACATCACCGCGACCTCGTGCGCCAGGTACTCGACCACCGCGATGTTGTGGGTGATGAAGAGATAGGACAGGCCGAGGTCGCGCTGCAGCGACTTCAGCAGGTTCAGGATCTGCGCCTGCACCGACACGTCGAGCGCGCTCGTCGGCTCGTCGCACACGATGAGCTTGGGCCTCACCGCGAGCGCGCGCGCGATCGCGATGCGCTGGCGCTGGCCGCCCGAGAACTCGTGGGGGTAGCGCTCGACCGAATCGCGCGCAAGCCCCACCTGATCGAGGATCTCCGCGACGCGCCTGCCCCGCGCCTGCGCGTCCGGCTCGATCCCGAGCGAGGCCATGCCCTCGGCGAGAATGTCGGCGACGCGCATCCGCGGGTTGAGCGACGCGTAGGGATCCTGGAAGATGATCTGGAAGTCGCGGCGGCGAGCGCGCAGCGCGGCCCCGCGCAGCCTGGTCAGCTCCACGCCGCCGAGCTCGACCTGCCCCTGCGGGCGGATGAGCTGCAGGATCGCCTTGCCGACGGTGGTCTTGCCGCAGCCCGACTCCCCGACCAGGCCGAGCGTCCGCCCGGCGCCGATCGCGAGCGACACCCCGTCCACCGCCTTGACGTAGGCGACGGTGCGCTTCAGCAGGCCCTTGCGGATCGGGAAGTGGACTTTCAGGTCCCGCACCGACAGGAGCGGCGCCGCGTGCTCGAGGGCGGACGGCCCCGCCGGCGAGGCGGCGTCGACGGCGTGGGGTGCGCCCGCGCGCTCGCGCTCTCTCAGGAAGCATCGCACCTCGTGCTCCTGCGCGATCCTCGTCCAGCCCGGCGCCTCGGCCGAGCAGCGGTCGAAGGCGAAGTCGCAGCGCTCGGTGAACCGGCAGCGGCGGAACTCCTGCGTGAGCGGAGGCACCTGGCCCTTGATCACGGCGAGCTCGCCGCCACGCTTGCCCGGCCCCGGCAGCGCCTCGAAGAGCTTGCGCGAATACGGATGCTGGGGCGCGGCGAAGAACGCCCCGGCCGGAGCGGACTCGACCACCTGTCCCGCGTACATCACCGCGACCCGGTGCGCCATCTGCGCGACGATCCCCAGGTCATGGGTGATCAGCAGGATCGCCATGCCGTTCTTCTTCTGCAGGGTCCGCAGCAGCTCGAGCACCTGCGCCTGAATGGTCACGTCGAGCGCGGTGGTCGGCTCGTCGGCGATGAGCAGGTCCGGGCCGGCAGCGAGCGCCATCGCGATCATCGCCCGCTGCTTCAGGCCACCCGAGAGCTGGAACGGATACTCCTCCGCGCGTCGCGCCGCGTCGGGCACGCCGACCGAGTCGAGCAGCGAGCGCACGCGCTCGCCGATCCGCGGCCCGCGCAGGTCGGTGTGCCGCTCGAGCACCTCCCGGATCTGCGTGCCGACGGTCAGCACGGGATTCAGGCTCGTCGCCGGCTCCTGGAAGATCATCCCGATGCGCCGCCCGCGCACCGCGCGCATCGCCGCCTCGGGCAGCGCGAGCAGGTCGTTGCCGGAAAGCTCGACCGAGCCCGAGACGATGCGGCCGGTCTCGGGCAGCAGGCGCATCAGCGAGAGCGCCGTCATCGTCTTTCCGGAGCCCGATTCCCCCACGATCGCGAAGGTCTCGCCGCGCCGGATGTCGAGGTCGATTCCGTCGACGGCGCGCACCGCCCCGTCGAGCACGGTCCTCAGGTTCCGCGCGCGAAGCAGTATCTCGCTCATGCCCGGGCCAGCCCACCCACCCTGACGCGGGGGTCGAACGCGTCGCGCACCGCGTCGGCGAAGAGGTTCGCGGAAAGCACCAGCGCGAACATGAAGACAAAGGCCGCGAGCAGGATCCACCAGACCACAGGGTCGCGAGACATCTCGAGGCGCGCGGCGTTGATCATGGTGCCGAAGCTGATCATCGTCGGGTCGACGCCCACGCCGACGTAGGAAAGCACGGCTTCCGCGAGCACCAGTCCCGAGAACTCCATCACCAGGGAAATCAGGACGATGTGCATCACGTTCGGCAGGATGTGGCGCGCGATGATCTGCCCGCTCCGGACGCCGAACGCCTGCGCCGCCTGGATGTACTCGAGCTCACGAAGCTTCAGGGCTTCGCCTCGAAGGAGCCGCGCGAGGCCGGTCCAGCTCGTCAGCCCCAGGATGATGCACAAAAAGAGCAGCCGGAGATCCGCCCTTTGCGCCGTGGTCGGAAACAGCTCGGGGTGCTGATCGATGTAGACCTGCATCAGCAGCACCGCCGCCGCGATGAGGAGAACCGACGGGATCGAGCTTACGGTCGTGTAGAGGTATTGAACGACGTCGTCGATCCACCCGCGGAAATATCCCGCCATGATGCCCAGGATGACGGCGAAGGGGAGGAGCACAAGGGTCGTCACCGTTCCGATGACGAGCGCGGTCCGTATGCTCTTCAGCACGAGGTAGAGGACGTCCTGGCCGACCTTCTCGGTGCCGAGCACGTGATAACGGGCGCACAGGCTCACGACGACGCCTCCGATCGCGAGCAACGCTCCCGCGGTCAGCAGCAAGGCCCACCACGGCGTCACGGTCTCCGCGCGCCAGATGGACCGCCACTCCTCCTTCAGGCCCCGTCCTGCACGACGGGCGCGCGTAGCGGTGACGGCGGCGGCCAGACCGCACCAGACGACGAACGCCAATCCGAGCCCGGCGAGCGCTCGCGCAAGCACGTCCGACAACCTGTCGTCTTCGCTCTTCAGATGCGCCCCGCCCCAGATCAGCCTCGGGAATTCGCGCACCTGCCTCGGCTTGCCGCCCGGCACTGCGATCTCGATCGTCTCCTTCGCATAGGCGCGGGTCGCCAAGGGCGCAGAGTAGGTCCGCTCCCGGCGCGCACGCAGCGGAGTCGCGATTGCATCGAGAATCGAAATGGCCTCGACGGCGTATACGGTCTCGCCCCTGTCGTCCTTGGTCTCCAGCGCCGGACGGAAATGGACCGAGTCCAGCAGCCCGATCCCGACGAACGCGAGGAACACCATGAGCGCCGACATCCCGGAAGCGCTGCGGGTCACGCGCCGCCAGGGAACCAGCAGATGCGGGCTGCGCCGCACGTGGACGATGTAGGCCGCGACCGCGGCCACGAGGAGCCACAACAAGGCGTCCGTCCTGAGCACGACCGGAATCATGTGAACCGCACCCGCGGATCGACGAGGGTGTAGGAAATATCCGTCATCAGCAGGCCGAGGATGTACAGCAGCGAGCCGAGAAAGACCATGGAGCGCACCACCGAGAAATCCTGCGCCTGGATCGCATCGATGGTGTAGCTCCCCAGTCCCGGAATCCCGAAGAACGACTCCATGATCAAGGCGCCCATGAAAAGGGTCGGAATGACCACGACCACGCCCGTGAGGATGGGGATCATGCCGTTCTTCAGCACGTGCTTGAACATGACCGCCGTTTCCGCCATTCCCTTGGCGCGCGCGGTGCGCACGTAGTCCTTGCTCATCTCCTCGAGGAAGATCGTGCGATACCAGCGGGCGCCCGAGCCGATTCCGGCGACCAGCCCTATCGCGGCCGGGAGAACCAGGAACTTCCACGCGTCCAGCCCGCCCGAGTAGCCCGAGATGGGCACGAGCCGCCAAACCTTGGCGAACAGGTACTGCCCGCCGATGATGTAGAAGAGGCCGGAGATCGACATCATCGCGACGCACAGCACCACGCCGCCGAAATCGAGATACGTGCCCCGGAAGAATGCCATGAGCAGCGCGAAGCTGACGTAGGCGATCAGGCCCAGCACGAAGACAGGCAGCTGCAGGGCCAGGCTGGGCCACATGCGCGTGAGTATCTCGTGACGGATCGAGCGCCCGTCGTCGGCGTTGCCGAAATCGAAAACGAACAGCCTGACCGACTTCTCGTAGAAGATCGTGTCCGTCAGGCGATCGATTCCCTTCGCCCCGCCGTTGAAGAACCTGGGTTTGTCGTATCCATGCTCGACCTTCCACTTCTCGACCGCTTCGGCGGTGACGCGCCGCACGCCGAGCTGGATTCTCGCCATGTCGTCGGGCGTGTTGACGACGAAGAACAGGACGAACGTCAGCAGGTTCACCCCGGCGAGGATCGGGATGGCGTAGAGCGTCCGGCGGACGATGTACGCAATCACGCGGTCGCCGCCGATGTAGATTCCCCGCCCTGCCTGCCGGCGCGCCTTTCCCGCCTGCGGTAGCTCAGGTAGGCCGGCGCGGCCGCGAGAGCGAGCGCGACAACGAGCAGCGCGAGCGGCCACTCGACCGGACGGTTCCACTGCTCGCGCATGCGCTCGCGCAGCGCCGGGTCGACGCGGACGTACTTGAGCGTGTTGCGCGCCATCTTGTTCGGCTTGCTGGGGCTTACCCACGCGTGCGAAAGCGAATAGTCCTTGGGGTGGAAGCCCCATACCCAGGGAGCGTCCTCACGCACGATATTCACCATCCGGTCGATGATCGCCTGGCGCCGCGGCCCGTTCTCCATATTTTTCATTTCGTCGAAGAGCCGGTCGAAGGCCGCGCTTGCGTACCGCGCCTTGTTCTCGCCATCCTGGCTGCCGTTCGGCCCGTAGAGCAGGAACATGAAATTCTCGGGGTCCGGGTAATCCGCGTTCCACCCGAGGAAGAACATCTGCGTGTTGCCCGAGCGGATCTTCTCCTGGAAGCGGTTCCAGTCCGTCGGACGGATCTCGAGCTGGACGTCGATCTTGGCGAACTGCCGCACGTACCAGTTCAGGCGCGAAGCGTCGTCGGCTCCGCGTCCCACGGTGTCGAGATAGAGAACCAGCGGCTGCCCGGTCCTTGCGTCGCGCCCGTCGGGATACCCGGCCGCGGCGAGCAAGGCTTTCGCCGCGGCGATCGGCTTGCGCCGCGGCTTGCCGTCGACCCAGTCGTACACCACCGGGTTGTAGCCCGCGGCATCGGCGCGATAGCCGAATATGCCCGGCGGCAGCGGGCCCATGCCGGCGATGCCGCGTCCGTTGGCGAAGATCGAGATGAACTCCTCCCAGTCGATCGCGATCGAGATTGCCTGCCTGAGCTTCTTCGCGCGCTCCCCGGACCCTCCTACCACGCCGTCCTTGAAGTTGAACGCCAAGTAGAACGTACTGGGCGCAACCGAGGTGCGCAGCCGTATGCCGCGCTTCTCCATGTCCGGCGTCAACGTGGCCTCGCCTTCGAGGTTGAGCCGCACCGCCTGGTCGAAGTTGTCAGAGCCGATCCCCGCGCTGTCGTAGTAGCCCTGGAGAAACTTGTTCCAGTAGGGAATGCTCTCCTTCTCGCGCGTAAGGATGATGCGCTTCGCGAAGGGCACGGGCTTGCCGGCGTCGGCGAGGAGCCCTTCCCTCGCGTCGCCGGGTTCGCCTTCCGAGGGATAGAGTTCGCCGTGAAACTCGGGATTCGCGTCCAGCGTCATGCGCGCATTGGGATCGTTCTCCGACAGCATATAGGGACCGGTCCCCACCGGGTACCAATCGAGCGTGAGGTTGCGACCGTCGTTCATGCCGCGTTGCGAGTAGAACTCGTCCGCCTCCCAGGGCATGGGCGCAAAGAAGGGCATCGCCAGCCAGTAAACGAATTGCGGGTATTTGCCGCGCACGCGCACCTGGTAGGTGTAGCGGTCGACCGCCTTCACCCCCGAGATCGCGTAGCTCCGCAGGTCGATCCAAGGCGCACCCTTGTCGGCCGCGCCGTAGCGGCTCCTGTGCTCGGCCATCAGGGCGTCGTTGTCGCGCTTCAGCCTGTCTCCCAGCTCCTTCAGGCCGACGATGTAGTCGGTCATGTGCCCGTAGATCGGCGACACCAGGCGCGGGTGAGCGAGCCGCTTGATCTGGTAGACGTAATCGTCCGCCGTCAGCTCGCGCGTGCCGGTCCTGGGGAAGTCCGACAGCTTGTACTTCGAGGCAATCTCGCTCCCGGAGAGCGACAGATACAGGGGCTTGCCCTGGTCGTCCTTGGCGAACGCCGGATGCGGCTGATAGCGGATGCCTTCGCGGATGCGGATGTCGTACTCGCTGTACGCGACGCGCCCGGCGTCGGCGTCGGCCGGAAGCGGCCTCCCGCGGGAGTCGTAGTACTTGGGATGGGGCACATCGACGGCCGTGGCCGGGATCAGCTGGTAGGGCCGCTTGAGGTAGTGATACTGAAACGGCGGCTCGTAGATCTGCTGGATGATGTCGTATTCGTCCGAGGTATACGACTGCGCCGGATCGAGATGCTTGGGCCGCTCGGTGAAGGCGGCGTAGAGAATATTCTCGCCCCGGTCCTCGGCGGGGTAGGGATCGTTCCAGACCTTCCCGCACCCGGCGAGACCGCACGCGAGCAGGATCGCCGTAGACAGAGCGCCGCGCATTGCGGGCAAGTATAATCGGCCCCACATTTTCGGGGAACTCGCATGGGCATTCTCTCCGGCAGGCGCATCCTCGTCACCGGCCTGCTCTCCAACCGATCGATCGCCTACGGCATCGCCAAGTCGGCCCGTCGCGAGGGCGCCGAGCTCGCGTTCACCTACCAGAACGACCGCTTCAAGGACCGGGTCGCCGAGATGGCGGGAGAGTTCGGCAGCACGCTCGCCTTCCCCTGCGACGTGGCGAACGACGCCGAGATCGCCGCGCTGTTCGCGCAGCTCGCGACAGGCTGGGACGGACTGGACGGCCTCGTGCACGCGATCGCCTTCGCGCCGCGCGAGGCCATCGCCGGCGATTTCCTCGACGGCCTGTCGCGCGAGGCCTTCCGCGTCGCGCACGACGTCAGCGCGTACAGCTTCGCCGCACTCGCGAAAGCGGCGCTTCCCATGATGCAGGGTCGCAGGTCGTCCCTTATCACTCTGAGCTATCTGGGCGCCGAGCGCGTCGTGCCCAACTACAACACCATGGGGCTCGCGAAGGCGAGCCTCGAGGCGAGCGTGCGCTATCTCGCGACCAGCCTCGGCCCGAAAGGCATCCGCGTCAACGCGATCTCGGCCGGCCCGATCAAGACGCTCGCGGCGAGCGGCATCTCCGGCTTCGGAAAGATCCTCAGGTTCGTCGAGGAGAATGCGCCTCTGCGGCGCAACGTGACCACCGAGGAGGTCGGCAACGTCGCGGCCTTCCTGCTGTCGGACCTGGCGGCGGCCGTGACCGGAGAGGTCATCCACGCCGACTCCGGCTTCAGCACGGTCGTGGGGGGGATCGCGGGGGATGCGGGGCCTCCCCCAGCGTAGAACGCGCCGCGGCCCCGGCTACTGAACCTTCCGCTCCAGCGCTTCCCGGTTGATCTCGACCTTGGTGTCGGCGCGCAGGCCGTCCAGGAAAGACCTGAACTCCAGCGCGCCGTTCATCCGGCCGAGCTCGCTCTGCACGCTGCGCTGGCGCGCCTCGTCGGGCTGCACGTCGACGACCCGCGAGACGCGGAAAAGCGTGTAGCCGTCGGCCGACTCCAGTCCCGCGTAGGCAGGCAGCCTAGCCGCGTCCACGGCGAACACCTGCGAGACCGCGGCGGGCGCGAGGCCCTTGGAATCCTCCCGGCTGACGAGCTTGCTCGCGCCGAACCCCGCCTTCGGCGCGTCGCCCTTGCGCAGCTCCTCGAGCAGCGCCGCTCCCTGCTTGCGCGCCCGCGCGAGCGCCTCCTGCCGCGCCAGTTCCTTGGCGATGCCGTCCTTCACGTCGTCGAAGGACCGCAGGCTCGCGGCCTTGTGGTCGAGCACGCGCGCCGACACGAGCGTGCCGGGGCTGGTCTCGACGGCTTCGGTGTTGCGGCGGTTCTTGATCGAGTCCTCGGAAAAGATTGCGCCGAGCAGCCGCGGATTGTTCAGCGCAGGAACGCTCGCGGCCTGGCGCGTGATGCCCTGGGCCTTCTGGATCGCGAGATGGAATTTCTCCGCGGCCGGCTTGAGCGAGTCGGCCTGCTCGTACACGAGATTGCTGAACGCCTCTGCGGCCTCGGCGAAATGCCGCTGCGCCTGCTGCTTCCTCAGCATCAGCTCGATCTCGGGCCGGACCTCCTCGAAGGTCTTCATCTTCCCGGGCTTGATGGCAGTGACCTTGATGATGTGGAAGCCGAAGTCCGATTCCACGATGCCGCTGATCTGGCCGGGCTTGAGGCTGAAAGCGGCGTCCTCGAACGGGCGCACCATCATTCCCCGCGAGAAGAATCCGAGGTCGCCTCCCTGTGAGGCCGAGCCCGGGTCTCCGGACTCCTTCTTCGCCAGATCGGCGAAGCTGCCGGGCGAGGCGCGCAGCTTCGCGAGCACGCCCTCGGCGCGCTCGCGCGCCCTGCGCTTGTCCTCCTCGCTTGCGCCGGGCTTGACGGAGATCAGGATGTGGCTAGCGCGCCGCTGCTCCGGCTCGCCGTACCTCGACAGATTCGCCTCGTAGTACTTCTTCGCCTCGCCGGGATCGACCTGCTCCGTCCCGAGCAGCGAGTCGGCGCTCAGCACGACGTACTCCACCTGCACTTCCTCCGGCACCTGGAAGCGCGCCGGGTTGGCGTCATAGAAGGCACGGACCGCGTCCGCGGAAATCTGAACACCCCGGAGGTCGGCCTGAATCTTCTGCTCGGAGATTTCCCTCTGCTGGGCGCGCAGCCGCGCAAACTGGTCGGCGGCCGCCTTCGAGGCGAACGCCGAGTCCGCCAGCGCGGCGCTGACCTGTTGGACGACTAAATCGCGCCGCAGTGCAGCGTCGAATGCCTCGGGGCTCATCCTCTCGCTCTGCAGCGCGATATCATAGCGCTCCCTGGAGAACTTCCCGTCTACCTGGAACGCCGGGATCGACATCGTGGTCTCGACGAGGGTCTCGTCGGATACGGTCAGGTAGTTGCGCGCGGCGTACTGCGTCAGCAGGCGCTGCGAGATCATCCCGTCGAGGACTTCGCGGCGCATCGCCGGCGAATCGAACGTCGCGGCATCGAAGTTCTTTCCCAGCATGCCTTGCAGCCGGTCCTGCTGCTGACGCAGGGCCTCGCTGAACTCCTGCTCGCCGATTTTCTGCCCGCCGACCTCGGCGACCTCCCCGACCCCTCCGACGCGCTGCGTCCACTGTATGCCCCAGAAGGCAAACGGCGGAACGATCATCAGGCCGAGGATGATCTGGAGGAGACGCTTGTGCTTGCTGACAAAGTCGAACATGAGTGGCGGAGCGGACGGGACTCGAACCCGCGACCCCCGGCGTGACAGGCCGGTATTCTAACCAACTGAACTACCGCTCCTAAAGTCTCTATTGGTGGGTGCTGACGGGCTCGAACCGCCGACATTCGCCTTGTAAGGGCGACGCTCTACCAGCTGAGCTAAGCACCCCTCGCGGAAAACCGCGGGCCCGCCAAGCGGGCCCGCGCGGCTCCGGAAGGGGCGCTAGTTTACTGCATCCTTGAGGGCTTTTCCAGGACGGAACTTCGGGACCCGCGCGGCCTTGATGTTGATCTCAACGCCCGTCTGGGGGTTGCGCCCCGTGCGCGCCGCGCGGCGGCCGACGTAGAACGTGCCGAACCCGACCAGGGTCACCATGCTCCCCTTCTTCATCGCAGTCTTGATCGCGGTGACGGTCGCGTCGAGCGAACGTCCTGCGGCGGCCTTGGAGATGTCGGCGGACTTGGCGATGTGGTCGATGATTTCCAGCTTGTTCATGGGGTCCCCTTGGAGTTCGGTTGATGGCGATCGCGGATCACGGCGTTCACGGCTCCTCCCGGCTGGTCCTGACCGCGGACTCAGCAAAGACCGGTCTCCCTCGCCGCATCCCTGGGGAAGCGTCGCATGCTGACGAACCGGGCTTTGCTTATTCCGCGGGGCGACTTCTCGGGCGCGCTGAAAAACAGCGCGCAATCCGTTGCGCATATATATCAACTGCAAAAGCGCCGTGTCAAGCGTTCGCGCGGCGCGGCGGGAAAATTATTTTTGCGGCAAGACGCGCGCCAGTTTTTCGGCCGGCGCGCGTCGATTCAGGATTTCTTCAACGAGGCGGCGCTCTGCGCCGCGTCAGGGCTAGTGAGTCACCACCGATGAGGAGGTCTTGTCGTCCGCGGCCGACGGAATCGGCGGCGTCTCCGACGAAGGCTTGCGCGGCTCCGGCTGACGCTCGAGCGCCAGCTCGAGCACACTATCCATCCACTTCACCGGGACAATCTCCAGTCGATTCTTGATGTTGTCGGGGATTTCCGCGAGATCCTTGACGTTCTCGTCGGGGATGAGCACGGTCTTGATCCCGCCGCGATGCGCGGCGAGCAGCTTCTCCTTGAGGCCGCCGATCGGCAGGACCTCGCCGCGCAGTGTGATCTCTCCGGTCATCGCTAGATCGGACCGCACCGGGATTCCTGTCAGCACCGACACCATCGCGGTGCATATTCCGATTCCGGCGCTCGGCCCGTCCTTCGGCGTGGCGCCTTCGGGAAGGTGCACGTGGATGTCGTTCTTCTGGTAGAAATCCTCGGCCACGCCGAGCTTGGACGAGCGGTTGCGCACCACGGAAAGAGCGGCCTGGATCGACTCCTGCATCACCTCGCCGAGCTTGCCAGTAGTGATGGTCTTGCCCTTCCCGGGCATCGTCACGGCTTCGATTGTCAACAACTCGCCTCCGACCTCGGTCCAGGCGAGGCCGGTCACCTGCCCCACCTGGTTCTTTTTCTCGGCGATTCCATAGGTAAACCGGCGCACGCCGAGGTACTTGTCGAGATTCTTGGGCGTGACAAGGACCTTCTTCTCCTTGTCCTTGCTCACCAGTTGCTTCACGACCTTCCGGCAGATCTTGGAGATGTCGCGCTCGAGGCCCCGCACCCCGGCCTCGCGAGTGTAGTAGCGGATGATATCCCGGATCGCCGACTCCGACACCGAGACTTCCTCCTTCTTCAGACCGTTGTTCTTGAGCTGCTTGGGCAGCAGGTAGCGCGAGGCGATGTTGACCTTCTCGTCCTCGGTGTAGCCCGATATGCGGATCACCTCCATGCGGTCGAGCAGCGCCGGGGGAATGTTCAAGGTGTTGGCAGTCGCGACGAACATCACCTCGGACAGGTCGTACTCGACCTCGACGTAGTGGTCGGTGAAGGTGTGGTTCTGCTCCGGGTCGAGCACCTCGAGCAGCGCCGACGACGGATCGCCGCGGAAGTCCATGCCCATCTTGTCGACCTCGTCCAGCAGGAACAGGGGATTCCGCACGCCCACCTTGCTCATATTCTGAAGTATCTTGCCCGGCATGGAGCCGATGTAGGTGCGCCGGTGCCCGCGGATCTCCGCCTCGTCGCGCACGCCGCCGAGCGACATGCGCACGAACTTGCGGTTGGTCGCGCGGGCGATCGATTGCCCGAGGGAGGTTTTTCCCACGCCCGGCGCGCCCACCAGGCACAGGATCGGCGCCTTGACCTTCTCGACGCGGCTCTGCACCGCGAGGTACTCGACGATCCGCTCCTTCACCTTCTCCAGGCCATAGTGGTCGGCGTCGAGGATTTTCTCCGCCGCACCGATGTCGCGCGAGATCTTGCTGCGCTTCTTCCACGGCAGATTGACGAGGGTCTCGATGTAGTTGCGCACCACCGTCGCCTCAGCCGACATCGGGGACATCAGGCGCAGCTTCTTCAGCTCGGCCTCGGCCTTCTTGCGCGCCTCCTTGGGCATGCGGGCGGCCTTGACGCGCTTCTCCATCTCCTCGAAGTCGGCGCCGTCCTCGCCTTCGCCGAGCTCCTTCTGGATCGCCTTGACCTGCTCGTTCAGGTAGTACTCGCGCTGGCTCTTCTCCATCTGCCGCTTGACGCGGCCTCGGATGCGCTTCTCAACCTGCAGAATGTCGATCTCGGCCTCAAGCTGCGAGAGCAGGTGCTCCAGGCGCGCCTTCACCTCGAACATCTCGAGGACCTGCTGCTTCTGCTCGAGCTTCAGAGGCAGGTGCGCCGCGATCGTGTCGGCGAGGCGCCCGGCCTCCTCGATCCCGGCGAGCGAGGTCAGGATCTCCGGCGGAATCTTCTTGTTGAGCTTGACGTACTGGTCGAACTGGGCGATGAGCGCGCGGCGCATCGCCTCGATCTCGGTGACCTCTCCGGCGTCCGCGGGCACCGCGATCGCGTCCGCGACGTAGTGGGTGCGGAGATCCTCGATGCTCTGGATGCGCGCGCGCTGGCCGCCTTCCACGAGCACCTTCACCGTGCCGTCGGGAAGCTTGAGCATCTGGAGGATGTTCGAGATGCAGCCGATCTTGTACAGGTCCTCCGCGCCGGGCTCGTCCTTGGCGGCGGACCTCTGCGCGACCAGCAGGATGCTCTTGCCCGCCTCCATCGCCATCTCCATGGCCTTGATGGACTTCGGGCGGCCGACGAACAGCGGAATCACCATGTGCGGGAACACCACCACGTCGCGCAGCGGGAGCAGCGGATACTGGTTGGGTGCGGTAACGCTTTCGTTGGCCATGGGCTTTCTCTACAAAAGGGTCTTTGCTACGTTGGGGCGGAACGCCCCCGCTTCAAGCCGCGCCTCGTCCGAGGGCAGCAGCCGTCGCTCAAGCAGTCCCCGCCACCTTAGGCGGCTCGGCGTAGATGAGAAGAGGCTTTCCCTCGCCCACGATGGTGTTCTCGTCCACCACCACCTTGCTGACGTTCTCCATAGTGGGAAGGTCGAACATGATATCGAGCAGCACCTGCTCGAGGATGGAGCGCAGCCCGCGTGCGCCGGTCTTGCGGGCGAGCGCCTTCTTCGCGATCGCGTGCAGGGCCTGCGGTCGCACTTCGAGATCCACCGCTTCCATGCCGAACAGCTTCTGATACTGCTTGATCAGCGCGTTCTTCGGCTCCGTCAGGATTTGGATCAGCGCCTGCTCGTCGAGTTCCTCCAGCGTGGCCACCACCGGGAGCCGGCCGACGAATTCCGGAATAAGCCCATACTTGATGAGGTCTTCGGGTTCCACGGTCTTGAGGATCTCGCTGATGTCCTTGGCGCTCTTCAGGCTCCTCACATCGGCCGCGAACCCGATGCCGCTCTTCTCGGAGCGGCCGCGGATGATCTTCTCCAGACCGTCGAAGGCGCCGCCGCAGATGAACAGGATGTTGGTGGTGTCCACCTGCACGAAGTCCTGGTTGGGGTGCTTGCGCCCGCCCTGCGGTGGAACCGACGCGATCGTGCCTTCGATGAGCTTCAGCAGCGCCTGCTGCACGCCTTCGCCCGACACGTCCCGCGTGATCGAGGGGTTGTCGGACTTGCGCGAGATCTTGTCGATCTCGTCGATGTAGACGATGCCGCGCTTCGCCTTGTCGACGTCGTAGTCGCAGTTCTGCAG
>Ga0335083_10000623_pt1 | contig 52100 bp, 66 predicted proteins | sample Lox_Sample_42_FD_206716 | JGI IMG/M metagenome (GOLD analysis project Ga0335083, IMG submission 206716) | Soil microbial communities from Loxahatchee National Wildlife Refuge, Florida, United States - Lox_Sample_4.2 | ecosystem: Environmental > Terrestrial > Soil > Wetlands | place: USA...
CGCCAGAGTGTCCGAAGTACATCTCCAACGAACACATGCTCGACGATGCGCTCACGAAGAGTCGAGTGCGTGAAGTGACGATCTTCCGTCGCCATGATGCCTCCCGTTATCGTGAATGATAACGTCCTTTATCATTCATCATCCAGATGCGCCTGAGTACCACCTTGAGAATGCTTGAACCTGAAATCCGGCACACAACTGGCGCACAGCCAACACGAATGATCAAGTTTCACGCGCGGACGAGGGAGCGGTCGACTGATCGGCCGTAACTCATTCCATTCTGATTGATCCTTTCTCTTCATTGCACCACCAATGTACTGCCTGGATATTGTCTGGGTGATCGTCTCTCCACGCTCCGCCCATTCCTTTCGGATTCTTGTGGTCCGGAACAATATCGTTGTAGTCCGTGAATGCATCATGACAAATCGCACATATGCCACCCTGCTGTCGGATCTTGCTGTTCAGTAGCTTCCGCATTTCCGCCGGTGATCGCAGTTCGCGGTATCCCCGCGGATGATGCGGATCTACACGGACGACGCGGACAAATATTTTCAGCGAGCCATCACTGCTCTCGAGTCACAAGTCGAACTGCTAGAGGGCTTGTATGGCCCGAGTGATACGAAACCGTTCGTCGTCCCGGATACAAACGCTCTGATCTTCAATCCGGATCTTGAGAGATGGAAATTCGACGGAACTCCGCAATTCACCATGGTGCTGATTCCAGCAGTTTTGTCCGAGTTGGACAGCCTAAAAGTTAATCATAGGGTGGAAACCGTGCGTGAAAAGGCAGAGAAGGTAATCAGCAGAATCAAAGAGTATCGAAGGCGTGCGGTGGCGGCCGGTGGCCGACTGGCCGATGGGGCGGTGGTTGTAACCGGGGTCAGCGACATTATCGCCATTGCGGTCGAACCGAAAATGGAAGCATCTTTACCTTGGCTTGATCCTGCAAGTAAGGATGACCAGATATTGGCCTCTGTGATCGAGGTCATGCGGATGAAGCCCCGTTCTCCAGTTCTGCTCGTGAGCCGCGACATCAATCTCCAGAACAAGGCTGAGTTTGCCAACATGCCATTTGTCGAGCCCCCAGACCCGATTTGAGCGCGATCACGGCTGGCCCATGTTGGCAGTAGCACGGTTCCCCAACCAGGTATCAACATCGTGAATGGCTTTGATCCTGCTTCAGCGCTACTGTGATCCTAGGAGAATCCGAAATGGAACTGTCCTGGGAGCAACTTCTGCGGCTGGGCGGTCTGCTGGTAGGCATCGGGTTCCTGGTGCTAGTCGTTTTCATTCCGTTATTCAGCTGGACAATCGGAAGCGAAACCAAGACTGAGTTCTACTCTGGACGCGCTGCCCACTGGTGCGTTGCCACTGGGCTGTTCATTCTCACCATTACTGCAATCGGCGTGATCGTACAAAAAGTGGCTCTTGCTCTTAAGGGACATTGATGGCTTTCCTCGGGCAATCTGAGATAAGGAAGATGGCAGAAGCGGAGATTGCCGTTACCGGCAAGAAACTGTTCCTCAATGACACGTTTGACCCTGACATGCTCCAGCAATGTTCTTACGACTTGCGTCTCGGGTCGGAGGTTTACATCGTCGGCAAGAAAGTGCCAGATCGGTTGACGAAAGCAAGGGATTTTATCAGCTTGGCCCCTGGGCAGTTCGCAATGTTGACCTGTCATGAATGGCTGGCGATGCCGCCGCACCTGATGGCATTCATCACATTGCGGAGCAGCTTCAAATTTCAAGGCCTGATCAACATTTCGGGCTTCCACGTAGATCCCAGTTTCCAGGGGAAGCTTCTATTTGCGGTTCAGAACGTCGGTCCGAGCGATATTCGCCTCCGCTACTTGGAGCCCACTTTCACCATATTTTTTGGTGAAGTCCAAGGTTCGACCGGGCCGGGACGCGAACGGCCCCCTCTATCCGGCATACGCCTGCAAGACGTCCAGACCCTGGGCGGCGGTAGCGTGTCATTGGCGAAACTCAAGAAAGAACTCGACACCGTGCGTCTTATGCTCTTGGTCTATGGGCCTTTCGCGGTTGCTGCCTTCATTGCCCTCTTGATTAACCTCGTCAAGGCCGCTCCCGTTCCCCCGCACTAGGCCGGGGGCACATTCCTGATACGCCATGGAGTGAGGTAAGATCACAAAGGCGAGGTCAGGATGCACGTCTATGAAGGCGATTCCGCGGATGAGGTTTGGCGGAAGGCCGCTGCCACTTTCTCGGGAGGTCGTCCCCAGGCGAGTCAGCCGAGCCGGGATGGCGATACTGCCGAGATCTTGCGAGCAATTTTTACGATTCGCCAACCGCGCCAGAGGTGGGTGGTCACTCGACGGCCAGCCATGAATCCAGCCTTCGCCATAGCGGAGGTAGTCTGGATGTTGCGTGGTCGCCAGGACTCCTCGTTCCTGAACTATTGGAACCCGAAACTGCCGAGATTTTCGGGCATCGGTCCGAAGTACGACGGCGCATACGGGTACCGCCTTCGTTATCAGTTTGGCAAAGACCAAATCGAGAGAGCGTATTCTGCTCTGCTCTCGGCTCCCGACTCAAGACAAGTGGTGTTACAAATCTGGGATCCTAGATCCGATCTTCCCGACGTGTCGGGGGCTCCTGCCTCCGCGGATGTGCCCTGCAACGTATGTTCGCTTCTGAAAGTACGGTCGGGAAAACTGGAGTGGACGCAGATCCTGCGCAGCAACGATCTCTTCTTGGGAGTACCGTACAATTTTGTGCAGTTCACGTCGCTGCAGGAGATCCTCGCGGGATGGCTCGAGCTCGAGCCGGGAGACTACGTACAATTCAGCGACAGCTTGCATGTGTACGACAGGGACGCAGCGCGGCTACTTCAATGCCGTAGTCATCGGGCCCTGCAAAACAATGACACGATCGCTCTCCCGAAACGTGAGTCTGACTCGGCTTTTGCCGAGTTGGAAGCCGATATGCTGGTGCTAATGAAGGAATCACTTACGCAGGTTGAGTTGGAAAGAGTCATCCGTCGGGTCAGACCAGTCAGCTTTCGAAATTTCATTTGCGTTCTCGGCGCCTACGCATCGAGAAGAAGAGGTTGGACCGGGGCCGTGCGAGAGCTTTTGACAGAATGTACAAATCCTGTTTTCCAGGACCTATGCTCGACGTGGTCGCAAACCTCGGCTTTGGCTAGCGCTTGATGCGCCGAGAACTCAAGCCGATCCATCAAGCGCAACGTGCCGACGCAGCGTCGTGCTCCTGATCCAATCTGACTCCCCACTTTGGGGGATACCAATACGCCAACGGTTTCGAGGTCGCCCGGTATTTCTGCTTGATTCTGCTTCTGCCGCTAATACCCCGGACATCAGGGTGGGCAACTCGCGCATACTTATCCACTTCGCAAAACAGATTCTGGCAGTCAATCAATTGCAGCCGTCTCCCGCACAACGACCTGAAATTGAGTCCCAATCGCTGAAATTCCTCTTCTTGCAGATCCGCCATCATTCGAATCAAGTCAGAATGCGTCCATCCACCAATATCGGAGAAACATTTGCCGATACCGCTTTTTGCTCCTGGGCCAGGGATCACGAACTCCATCTCCGAAAAATCTGTAATCGTGCTGTAATTAACGTCGGTGATGAACTGGTAAGCGAGAAAATCGCCAATCATGGGATACGAGCGAAGGGTTTTGAACCCCTGCTCCATGGAGACGGATTGCTGCAATCGCTGCGGCACTCCGTCGTTCAACATCCGCTCGATCAGTCGCAGGTAGTCTCGGTGTTTCCTCTCCTCGCCGGTCGGGCCTCCCGAAGGCATGATGTACGCAGCCGAGTAAATGCGACGTCCGCGCGCCATTGCTGCTGTCAATATTGCATCGTACCGCCTAAAGTCATACGTCTTGACAGAAACCATTCCTGCTTCACTTTCCAGCAATTCCCAAGTCTCGATACGGTTAAAAATCTTGAACAGCAGAATCCGAAAGAACACCTCTTCTGGATCCTGATCACCTGCGTAAATGACGCGACGGATCAAATATTGGCTGACGCGGTCAGAGGCGCGATAGGCATTTGTAAACTTGAACTCGCGAAGAATAAGATCGTTCGTCCAAGGAGCCGCCATCCCTGACAGCCGACGAAAGAAAATCTCCTGACGCTCTGATGCGAATCTCCAATACGTGTCGAAGACCTTTGTCTCGCGCACGCCTCGCGGGAGACACGGAGGCGGAAACTCATTCGTGTCACCTCGAGCTGAAACGGTATCGAGAGGCAGTTCGCTTGACACAGACATAACTCATGATACCCAACTTGACTTCGTGGTCACTGCCCCAAAATTCCTTTGAGCACTGTAACTATTGACTCCATGGATGCGCCCAACTCGAAATTGTCTACATCGTGTATTACGCCAGAGGGCTGCTCGTGGGTGGACAGTTGCCGATAGAGAGATGAAAGGCGATCAAACGTCTCCGGTGCGTGTTCGCGACGGATGGCTTCATGACGCCGCACAAGAAAAATTGCATTGGGCAAGAGATCAGTCCAACAGCACTTCTCGGTCTCAATAATCAGCTCCAGACATTTCTGATTCACGTTCTGCAACATTCCATATACCCAGGTTGACCACCAAAATCGGTTCAGTACTACCCACGCCCCGCTTGCAATGGCCGGCCGCACCGCACGTTCAATCTCGTCGATGTGCGCGGCAACGTGCAGCACCTGGAGGCTGAGTGGATTCATTGTCCTGATATGGAAACGGCCGCTGTGGTGATGATGAAGGTCATAGACAAGCTGACCCAGAGTGTTCTCAGTGCTTCCAGGAAAGGAGAGCTCCACCACCTCTATCCCCATACTTCTTAGCCAACCACAGGTCTCTTGCGCCAAGCGAGACTTGCCAACGCCATCTGGTCCCTCGAAAACAATCAATTTGCCCTGGCGCACCTGATATCTCGCTCTCTCGACGTCTTAATGTGTATCCCTAATTAATAATGAACGAAATCTGATGAGTATGTCAGCTCAGGACACTGGGAATGTTCCGCGGAGCCCATTATGCCTCTTCAAATTAGCAGTCCCTAAATTAACTGTCCCTGGATCTTAGCCGCATGTCATTGAAAAAGATGCTGCTTGCACCGTTCGCATCCGATGTTTCTCATTCAGCCATTGCCGGTGGATCGCAAATGTTCGAATTTCGCACAGACGGGTTATGTAATTCTTGACAATCGAACATTCTTCATGATAATGTCCGAATATCGAACAATGAGAGGTGCTAGATGCCAATGTCAAAAAGCGTAGCGAAACAATTCGATCGCGCTCGGGTCACCCGCTACCTGTCTGAGTGGTACCGGAAACAGATGGAATCAGCTCTGCGAAAACCGCGGCCGCCAAACGAAGCTGAGCGGCAAGACGGAACGGTGTTTGACATACAACCTGAGATGGCTTCAACCAAGGCTGTCCGCGTCCTTCTGGAACTCACCGATATTCTTGGCTTCGAACCTCCAAAGACCGTAATCAGGAAAGGTGGCTACCAGAATCACGACGAGTTTGTGAAGGAATTATCTGGCCGCATCGAACAAGCTTTTGATCAGCGATGCGGAACAAAACCGCCGGCATCGGCTAAGGCGGAGAAAGAGGTAATTAGACATGCCCAACTCTGAGTTGGACCGTTCTGCATTGGGTGAGCGCTTGAAGCAAGCTAGAGAATACCTTGAGCTTTCGCAGGATGAAGTAGCCAAGAAACTCGGCGTGCCTCGGACGGCCATCTCGCTAATCGAGTCAGGTCAGCGCAGGGTGGACGCAATTGAGCTCCAACAGTTTGCGAGTCTGTATCAACGTCCCATTTCATACTTCACAGGGGAGGTGATATCTGCGCAACTGCCCGAAGATGTGGAGCACCTCGCGCGCGCGGCCACAAAACTATCGGAACGTGATCGGCAAGAGCTTGCAAGATTTGCTGAGTTCTTGGGCTCCAGAACCGCGACGAGGAGCAAGAATGCACAGTAGGCGCGATGCGGCTCTGGAAGGGACGCTGGAAGCGGCGCGATTCCAGCGCGACTTCAAGGTTCAAGACGAGGTCGCTTTGCACGGTGGCAGAATCGACGTGTTTGCCGCGATTATCGACCAAGGAGCTCAGTTAGTCTTCAGAAAACTTGACGGTCTTCTTGGGGCATACATTCCTGTCCCGTCCCCTGGAATTCTGGTGACTACCGAGCGTCCCTTGGCCATCCAGCGGTTCACCGCGGCACATGAACTCGGCCACTTCTACATGAATCACCGCAGTAGCCTCGACGACGAAGAGATCCTTCAAAGATTATCTTTCCTTCCCCCCGCCTTCGATTCGAACGAAGTGGCAGCCAACGCCTTTGCATCCGAATTTCTGTTGCCTGAGTGGCTCGTTGAATATCACGCTCGGCGACAAGAGTGGTCGATCGAGAATCTGAGCGATCCCGCTAAGGTTTATCAGCTCTCACTACGAGTCGGCATCAGCTACGAGGCGACTTGTTGGATACTCCATAAGCACCATCTAACCACCAAAGTTGTTACCGAGAGATTGCTCGGTACGGAACGGAAGACGATCAAACAACAACTGTTGGCCGGACACTCGCTCCCAAACTGGTTTCCAAACGTCTGGCTCCTGACCGAGAAAGATCAGGGATCAGCTATTTACGGAGAACCAAGTGATGTTTTCGTAGTGCGACTGAAGGAACACACTGGGTCTGGCTACTTGTGGAACCTCGATCAGGTTTCCGCCGCAGGTTTCACAGTCGTATCCGACGAACGTCAGCCTTCAGAAAAGGAAGGCGAAATAGGCGGTGCGGTTGAACGGATCCTCATGGCTCGCTCTGACGAACCGGCCATCGGCAACATCGACTTTGTGGAAAGCCGCCCCTGGGACCATTCTGATGTTTTTGGGCGTTTTTCGTTTGCATATGACTTTCGGGGCAAGGAGCACGGAATGCCCAGAGCGGCGAGAGAAAGGTTTGCCGTCGCTTGAGTATGCAGGTGACCTCGGATGTATCCTCGCGACTTGGGGCGGTGCGCGATCAGGGACGGCGAAAGACCTGCGTGGCATTCGCTACGAGCGATCTGCACGCTGCCGTGCGGTCGCCCTCATTTGCTCCGTTGTGCGTCGAGTATTTGTTTTACAACGCTTGTCGATTAGTCACACCGTTCGATCCACATTCGGGTGTTACCTTGGACCAGATTCTTCGAGCCGTCGATGGCAGTGGTCAGCCCGAAGAGGCCCACTGGCCATATCTCCGGGAGATCCCCGCCGACTTGAACGATTATCGCCCGCCCACGATTAGCGCCCCGATCTACCGTAGGACTGGCATAGTCGTCACCGGGACCCCAACTGATCAGATAGCAAAGGAACTGCAAGCAGGCCGTCCTTCCATGTTAGTTTTCCGCTCTTCATTGAATTTCGTGCACGCTCAACCGGGCGTACCGGTCCGCTGGTCTCCGGCTGATCAACAGTTGAATGCCCACGCAGTCCTGGCGGTCGCGCTAGGTAGTGATAAGGCAGTAAGGTTCGTTCGTGTGAGAAACAGCTGGGGAACGCGCTGGGCAGACATTGGTCATGCCTGGCTAAGCGAAGAGTATGTGCAAAAGACGTTCATCGATTTGATCAGGATGGTGTGACGATGGGAAAAATTATTCACTCTTTTGAAGCTATAGGGTGTGTCGACGTTTGGTTGCAGGCAATGGATTATCTGGTTGAGCACAAAATCGGTTGCAACATCGTGCTCGGGGTCGAGAAACCTGTCTCCCTTTCGCCCATCGATTATAGGATTCAACGCTCCGTCAACGAATTTCTTATTCGCCATGAAGCCCTACCGATCAGCACAGTTGCAACGACGATCTTTCCCGGAGCCGAATTCCTACACGGAGGTGCTCACGAAGTGTATGAGGAGTTCCCAAAGACATTTAACACAATACGGGAAGGCTGGGGCACTTACGCGATGCGGTTGCTGACGAAATCCCTTCCGATGGCCGATGGCAAGACGCTCCAAAGTCCTTTGCAGCAACTCATCGCCAAGATGAAAAGGCAACGGGAAACTAGGCGAATGCGATCTGTGTACGAAGCGGTCTTGGTCGAAACAAACGATTTGCTCACCGACATTCCGATCTACAACGCGGGGTCGGATTCGCGGCACATTCGTGGAGGCCCCTGCCTCAGCTACCTGAGTTTCAAGCTTTTGCCGGATGATACAGTTACGCTCACTTCGATGTACCGCTACCACTACTATGTTCAGCGAGCTCTCGGCAATCTTTTCGGCTTGGCTCAACTGCTTGCATTCGTCTGCCAAGAAGTTGGAGCCAAAGCTGGGCCACTCGTCTGTCATTCCACCTACGCAGTTCTCGATACTGAGGGTGGATGGACCAATTCCCAGGTCGAAGAACTGATGGTCCGATGCAAGCGAATGAGATCCCAAGCTGCGGCCTAGCCTTCCAGCACAACTACCGCGGCAGCGTAATTTTTGGTGTGGCTTATGCTGACGAATAAACCTCTCACTCCGATTTTCTGACTAGCCTCCAGAAGGGAGCCACTTAACGAAATCACGGGCCTGTCGTGTTTGTGATCGACTTGGACATCTCGAAAATCCGACTCGTCCGTCCATCCCGTTCCCAGCGCTTTCAACGCCCCTTCCTTCGCGGCGAATGCTCCAGCGAAGCAGCGATATGGATCGGCTTGCCGCCCGCAGTACTCCCGCTCCGTGGCTGTGAATGTCCTGTTCAGCCATTCCTCCCGTTTAGCGTCAACCTCACTCTGTAGTTCGCCAACATCAACGAGATCAAAACCGACGCCCAAAATCATGACGCGTCCTCCTCCCTCGCAATGACAGAAACAGAATAGCCCCAATCGCCCCTAGTAAATTCTGGCACCTGAGGTTGCGGCCTGGACTCCCTCCGGGCTGGGGATTTCAAGAGGGTTTTTTCTTTGATACTTTTCGGCGGGGAGCTTCAGGCGTAGTGGCGGTGGGCTTCTCGCGGGCAGGGTCATCGTCCCCGCAGATAACCGAACCGGTGGAGGGCGGCGCATCGGCGATCTCTGTTGCTTTTTTTTTCGCAGCCTCTATGGCGAAGTCCTTACCTTTGAATTTTCCCACTCGCCGGACCTGGTTCGCATAGAAAAGCGATGTATCCCAAACATCGTCACCGAGGTTCCTCATCCGAACCTTAACCTTACGTTTAAGCGGTGTGGTTACGACGATTTCCTCGTATGTCATATGGGTCCGCATTTTAGCAGTCTTCTACGAACGTGATCAGTGTTCGGTAGGTTTTCTGGCAATTGGGGTTCCTAGTCGTGGTTACTCAAAATCGTAGCGCATAGGAGGCGCTGCGCCCGGCCGCTCTTCTTGGTACGCGTCATGCTTCTTATCGCCGCAGAAAGTTCCTCTTCGGCTCGCAACAGGCGCACTCTTCTCGCACGCTGCATGGGCCGCCAGGCGGAGGTTTCAGGGAAAAGCTGTATGATCGGCCCTCAGTCAGTCCACTCTGGTCGATCCTTTCTCTTCGTTACACCACCAATGTGTTGCTTGGATATTGTCAGGATGATCGTCTCTCCACGATCCTCCCATACCTTTGGGGTTCTTGTGATCTGGAACGATGTCGTTGTAATCGGTGAATTCTTCGTGGCAAAGTGCGCATACGCCTGCTTGTTGTCGAATCTTGCGATTCAGTAGTTTGCGCATCTCGGCCGGCGATCGAAGTTCCCGATATCCTCGCGGGTGGTGCGGATCCTCGATGCGCTGCACGCCCATCCTCACGATTCTGGGCTTGTTTTCTTTTCGTATTGCTTCTCGACCACAGCAAAACAATGATCGGTGTACGGGACAATATTCATTGCTACGCAGTCTCATGATCGTTCTCCAAAATTAGCTTTTAGGGGATTGCTTCGAGCGAGAGAGGCCTTGGAAGGTGACTGGAGAGGATGAGATTGAGTTAGGCCAGGAAAACTGCCGGAACACCGGACGTTACAATATCTGTGAGGCTAGTTCCATCACAGCAGAGTGGCCACAAATCGCCCAAATCGAGAAACGATTAAGCGTCTTTAAGCGGGAAGTCTTCGCCGCGGTCATCAAGAGCTTCCAGCAAATAGACAATCCGCTCCACCTCAATAATTTCGCGATGGGGCTGCGAGAACTTTCGCGAATTGTGCTACACGACCTCGCTCCCGATGCGGACATCAAGGCATGTTGTTGGTACAGGGAGGAGAAGAACAAGGACGGAGCTGTTGTCTTTACGCGCCAACAACGCATCAAGTATGCCGTTCACGCCGGCCTGCCAGAAGATTTTGTAGAAAACACCCTGCTCGTCGACGTGGAAGAGACCATCAACGAATTCCGTGACCTGGTGAACACCCTGAGCAAATTCACGCACGTCGGACCGACGACATTCAACGTCGGCGGAGCAGACGCCGATGATCTCGCCAGGCAGGCCTTGGATACTTTCATCATGCTTTTTGACACCATTGACGAATGTCGGAAGCAAGTGCGTACCGAGATGGAAGATCACGTGAAGAACGCGGTCGACGATGAACTCTTAGAGACTACTATCCAGGAGTTGGATGAACTTGCTACGCACCATCAGGTTGAAGGCTGCAACATCGATAACCTTAAGCTCGTAGAGATGAACGCAAATGCGATCAAGTTCGAACTCCATGGCTCAGTGGACTGTCAGCTGCAATATGGATCCGATGGGGACTATGAGCGCGGAGACGGAGTCCGCGTTGATGATAACTACCCTTTGACCTGTCAGCTCGTGGCCGAAATCTCAAACCCCCTGAAGCTGACCGTCGAGGATTTGAAAGTGGACAACAGTTCCTTCTACGAATGAGTCGCGCCATGAAGAGCCGACGCTGTAAATGCAATCGTTTGGACAGGAGCGTGACGACTGAGTGCGGACAATAGATCCAGAGTCTTCTCAGCGCAGATCTTTGCAACTGGGAACGTTCGACGGATTTTGTTGGCCCACGATATCTCCGTAGCAGTATCGTCCAGTTACGGTGTCCAACAAAATGGAATCGGGAAAGGGATCACCTGCGCGGATGAAACGTCCGACAGGAGTGGGGTGACTCAACTTCAAAGTGAGAACCGAGGATGCGATCACCAACACACCCGTGATCAAAGCAGTCCAGAGCGGTACGAAGTGCCGCCAGCGTGCCGCTGCCTCCTTCTGACGGTCGTGCAATTCGATCGCTGTATTGATGAGGGTCTGTGTGAATTCTGCTGACAGGGGCGGTCGTTTCTTAGTTGGATCGCTAGGTTGTACGTGACGGGCGACAAGCGACAACGGATGTTTGGCCTCCTCGGAAACTCGGAAAATCTCAGAGTGTTCTTTGGCGAGCGCTACCCATCCTTCTTTCGAAGATGCCGGCGAACCTAGTTCCTTCTCGATGATGCCAGACTCGCTCCGGTGCGTGTCTGGATCGAATGCAAGCACCTGAATGAGCGCCAGCACGTCACCAAGGCGACCAGGTTTTGTGTAGGCTCCCTTGGTCATCGCAACAAATTGTACGCTCGGACTGTGGGTGAACCAACGACTAGGTAGCCTCGAAGAATGGGTGGCTAAAGATCCCAACTTTAGGCTGCGATATGCGGAGCGTCTGTTCGGTAGACTGTTACAATTTCTGTCCGAGGGAGAACCATGGCAGATCTACGTGGGATCGTGCAGGAGTTGAAAACGCAGCGGGATCAAGCGCAAAGAGAGGTGGAGACGCTGAACGCCGCTCTGATGGCCTTGGGCAGTCTGGGGAGTGGGAACGGAAGAGCGAAGCGAGTTCCGGCCGCCAGAAAACGAAAACCTATGTCGGCGACAGCGCGCAGAAAAATCGCGGCGGCTCAGCGGGCTCGTTGGGCGAAATGGAAGGCCGCTCGAAAAGCGTGAAGCACAGCAGTATATGCGTGTCGAGATTTCAAAAGAACGTCCTCAGGGCGGGAATTTGCCTACTATAAGGTCGCACTGTGAAGAAAAGATCCACGACCTACGAGACGGTCACACTTGATCGGGCATGTAAGGCCGTTTAAGGTCGACAACGAAGGTTTGTATGGCTGCGTTAAGAACCCTGACCTCGACAAGCGAGCTCCGCGACATGTTCGCGGATGGCCTGGGATCAACTCTTGGGAAAATCGAGCGTCAGGTCACGTTTATTGGAGACGAATATGGCGGCGTGGCTGGTCGTACCGCTCCGCTTAAGCTGGCTCCCGATATGCCCACGATATTTTCCAGAACCGCCAGAGCTACGAGCAAGCCACCCGTTCTGCGTTGCCGATTGTGTCCAAGGCAGCCGATCGGAGTGCGATCGAAATCCTCCTCACGGCCGGTGACAGGCAGGTTGCTAGATTGGCGCAGATAAAGAACCACAAAACCGCGTTCTTACCCTTAAGGTAAGGTTCTTGCGCAGGTGCGCTACTCTTCGATTTAGTCGGCATCATCACTCCCTCTGCTCGTTTTCTAGCTCGCACACGGTATTACCGTGGTTGTCAGTTCCGTCGCTCCGGGCTGCGTAAGCAGCGACGCTCCGCCCTCCATGTTGGTCGAGAATACATATTTCGCAACCCGGCTGTAGACTCTCAGCGCAGCAGGGTCCGGGTGACCGTATTGACTGTCCACGCCGGCGCTGATCAATACCGTGTGAGGCGCGATGTGGAGCAATGAGGCCGGATGAGTCCCATTCTTCGAGCCGTGGTGGGGAGCGGCGAGAACGTGCGATTTCAGGGCGCTGCCGAAGAATTCGCCAATGGTGTCCCACCGCGCATTTTCCGTGTCCCCGGTGATCAGATACGAGAATCCGCCAGGACCGCGGCCGGTCACTTTCAACACGATGCTGCAATTGTTCGAGCAGTCCATGTCTTCGATATGCGGCGAAAATAATTCAAAATCGAAATTACTAGAAAGCCCCTTCAGACTGCGCTGCGAGAGCAGATCGAGACGGACGGATATGCGCTTCAACGGATTCGACGAATTGCGCCTTGATTTTTCCTCTTCATCAATCAGCGCAAAGACAGTCTTGGCTTCCGTGCTTTCCTTGAAATACTTGGGGTACATTACCCAGTCCGGCCGATACTTGCGCAATACAATGGAGGTTCCGACGAGGTCGCAGTGGTCATCGTCAAACCCGGTCAAAATGAGACCAATCACGTTGTGGTTCTTCAGCGAGATCGCGAGCAATTCTTTTACGAAGGCAACTGTCTTATCGTCGCACGCGGGAATCCGCGAATCAACGATGATTGCTTCGCCCGCGTGCCTCACAATCGCGAGTGCGCCTTGTCCCACGCCTGCAGTAAGGATGTTCATGGTGGTGCTTACCCCCTCCTGTGCCGATATAGTGCGTGATTGAGATCTGCCTGCAGATGCAACACCGCATGTCGCGCCGAACGAAACTGGCGTTCACTGTATCCTGACAACACCTCAGCCAGCGCAGGTTCGTCGCCACCGGCAGTGATCGAATAAAACGGGCGGCCGTCTCCCGAGTTCTCCATCGTCAGCACTTTAACGTGAGAGCCATCAATCAGCCTGACTGGGCCTTTCCAATAGAGCGCACCCGCGCTCTCCGAAACTGACGGTTTAAGATGCGGATAAAAATCAGAAAAGAATTCCTGATCCTTGGCGCGCTCCACATTGGGTTGAGGCTGATGCCCGGAATGACGGGCGGAGTCGGGCGGGGAGGGGGAACGCCCATTGCTGACGGGCCACAAGATAGGAGCATCAATGATCTGGACGCGGGCGGGCGAAGTCTCGTAGACGGAGCCATCGTTGCGCCGAAAGAAATAGTGTTTAACGTCGTACCTGGGATCTCGGCTGTTATTCTTCCTCACCACCAGAAGCGCGTAGAAAAAATCGGTGTTGTGCTTGTCGTGGTTGACGATCCTCTGATAGGTGGCGTGGTCTCCCTGACTCAGAGTGGCCAGGCCGTTCACATGATGCGTGTGCCAATTGCCAAGATGCTCGATGTCCGGATGCTTTTCCTCAATCTGCCTGAAGATTCGCTCCTGGTAGTCGCCATCCTGAAAGAAACTGGTATTGGAGCGTTGCGCCGCAGGCCCCGGCCCTAAAACGCCCGAGAGCTGAACGTTATAGTGGGCACCCTTCTTCTGATAGGTGCCGATGAGCCTGCCGCCGGTCTCATGTGAATCGTACTGGTCGCACTCATCGAATATCGATTCGAGGGCAGCTCGGGCAATCGTTACGGAGAATTGGGGTTGTTTTGATCTAAACATTGGCTGCGGTCCTCATGGTGCAAATGGTGCAGGATTCCTGCTGGGGCAGCTCAATCCTCTGCAGCTGGAAATGCTTCTTGAACGGATGCACAGGCCGATTGCCCCATACCACGTAGTTCTCGTCGATCAAGTTCAGGAACTTAGGCCGCTCCTTCAACCGCCGCGCGATGGCGTCAAGTGCGAAGCGGGCATGGAACGAGCTGATGAAGGAGATATCTACGGCGAGCCCAGGAGAGTCCTTAATCTCCGCGATCTCCATCCCGTAGACCTTCTCGCGCTCTTCGTCGGAGACGAGATCAATCTCCTTGATGCCTTCCCGGAATGTCGTGCGCTGCAGGAAGGATTCGAGGCAAGCCAGGCATCCGCCGGCCTCGGGCCTGTAGGAAAAGACCTCTCCACCGATCCCCCGCGTGAAGACGCGCCCAACCACGAACGGAATGCCGCACTGTACGCAGAGCTCATTGATCCTGAAGCGGGAAGGCTCGTTGTCAGTTGCCAGCACCACCAGATCAGATTTGCTGATTTCCGAGGGAAGGTCGGCATAGCCCATGATGTCGCCATCGATAGTGGCGATGTTCACGCTGGGGTTTCTGTCGCGCAGGACTTCGGCAACGGCGTCGGTTTTCTTTCTGCCGATGAAGCTGCGGCCGCAAACGTGGCGGATGACGTTTTCGGGGCCGATAATGTCCCGGTCCATCAGCGTGAAATTCCTGATCCCCGACATCACCAACTGAAGGGCAACGTTCGCGCCCCCGGAACCACACCCGGCCACGAGCACCCTGACATCCGCAAAAAGCCGAACGTCAAAAAGGGACTCGATTCTCTCGAAGGTCCGGTCCTTGTTATTGTCATTGTTATTGTCATTGCTCATCTTTTATTCCTCGAGCCGGCCACTCGCCGGTCTTTCGCCACTTTGCATATTGCTTGAGCCAAGCTCTCGCCAAGGTCAGGGCATGAATGACATCGTGCTTCTTCGCGTTCCACGTCGCCGTCGTGCCGAAGATAGACAACGATCCGTCCTGCCAGCGCTTCGGAGTATTTGCAGGCACCTGGAGGGCGTAAATCCGGGGTGCTGAATCGGGGTAGCCGTGCGGCAAAACGATGCTGAGCAGCACGCTGTCGCCTGCTGCGACCTCATGGCAGTTGATTTCCAGTTCCTTGTGTTCATTTATCGTAAGCTTATAGGTTTCGTTTTTCTCGGCAAGCTTGCCCAGCTCCAGCGTTATCCGGTCGGGAGAGACATCCGGCAGGAGAAACGAAACAGGCACGAGGCAGGCCTTGGGCTGGCCATTGCGCTCGATGACAAAGACTTCGCCGTCCCTGGCCACCCGGTCGAGAACTTCTCCGGGAGAGCTTCTGAGTTCCATCATCTTCAGAGTTTTGAAGTCTATTTTCAAAATGAGCCTCGGGTCTTAATGGATGATCTGCGCGCCAGGCCATGCGCCTCGCGTGCGCCAAACTTCGTACTTGCTTAACCACTTTGCTGCACGGGCTATCACAAACGTGAGGTTATGAGTTCCGGGGTTCCACATCGATGGGTGGAGATAGCAGATATTCCCCGCGTTGTACCTGTGCGGTGCATTGGTGATAACCGGCGTGTCCACGAAAACCCTCGGCATTTCGTTCGGATAGGCTTCGGGAAATTTGATCGACAATACATACATGGCCGACACTGTCTGCAGGGCTGTCCTCGCATAGACCTTGCCGTCCGTTGTCGGGTGCAGCTCCAGGTAGGCGAATGTTTTCTGGGCTTCAGCGAACTCCCGGTTTATTCGGTTAACATCCATAGGCACCCCCTCTAGTATTCCCCGCCGAGATTTTCCTTCATGGTTAACGGCTTCTTCCCCCCCAGGTCGGCGGCGCTTGTTTGACCGGCACCCCTGATTTCACCGTTGGGCAGGATCTGAACTGGCGTGTCCTCCTCACTATTGAGGAGTCGCTCCAATTCCTGAATCGTCGGCTTCTTATCCATTGCATCCCTCCGCAGAACTTAACTGTGCAATTGTAGTAATTGCACAGTATAGTGCAATTGCCAGTTCGTCAAGAGGAATTTTCCTAGAAAAGAACAAAGTTCGTTACCTTGGTTACGAGTTGACTCGGACACGTTGTGGAATAGCCGGCCGGGTGCACACCTGCGGTCAAATTCTCGGATCGGTGCACGTGCGAATCCCGCGGCGTTCAAGCAGCACGGTGCGCTTGGCGGTGCATCGGTGCGCGGTGCTCGGATAACAAATTGGTGGGACAAGATGATTCTACGGTCTGGGTGATCTCGAACGGGCCTGAGAGTGACTTAAGAAGGTTGTGCTGCTTTCTAGAGGGCTCGCATACAATGACAGATATCCTCCGGAGATGTTTTTGAGTGGACAACACTGAGGCGATGAGGAACGCGACTCTCTATTTTCACTACCCCTGCTTTGATGGCTTGGTTTCGGCGATCCTCGCCTCCGAATTCCTTGAAGGCCACGAGGACTGGCGCATAACCGAGTTTCAGCCAGTGGACTACACGCTGCGCGAAACTTGGCTCTCCAGCAACCTGCAGAAGCCCGCCGCAATCGTGGACTTTCTTTACCACCCCCAGGCCGAGTTTTGGGCTGACCATCACCGTACCTCATTCCTGACGGCTGCCGCCAACGAGGATTTTGTAAGCCGAAAACATGAGTTTCGGCTGCTCTTTGACGCTCGCGCGAGTTCCTGTGCCTCATTACTCTTCCGAAATCTCCGGCGATTCTTGGGTCAAAAGCCACACTTCAAGGAAATGGTTGCCTGGGCGGAGAAGATAGACTCAGCCAACTATTCGTCAGTAAATGAAGCAATCCTAGGTGAGGCTCCGGCCCTGAGGATCGCAAGGACACTATCGGCTGAAGATGAGAGCGGTCCCGACTATGCAAAGTTTCTTCTGCAGCAATTGCGGGAACATGACCTCGCGCATGTGGCATCTCTTGACGAAGTAAAGTCCCGTGAGGACCGGATGCGGCGGAGCATCCTGAGCGGTCTCAAGAGCGTGAAAACCAAGCTTCGTTTGGAAAGAGGCGACGTCGCGGTCTTTGATGCACGACCGAAGGGCGGTCAGGTGATCAGCCGCTACGCTCCTTATTATTTCAAGCCGGATGCCCGTTACTCAATCGCTGTCGTTCGCTCCGAAGGTGGAATACGAATCACTGCCATGCGCAACCCGTGGCGGAACTTCAGGAGTATTCCACTCGGCAGGGCATTCGCCAAGTTCGGCGGCGGGGGCCATGAGAGAGTTGGAGCTGTTCAGCTTCCCGACAAGAGGCGCAATCGTGTCCGCGATGTGGTAGAGTCGCTTCTCTCGGAAATGCAACATCGGGCCCGCTGATGGTGCACCCACGTGATCGAGAAATTCAATTTCTACGATGTGTACGGCTACTTCGTGCCGGGAGCGGCATTCCTGGCCGTCTTCTGGATCCCCTTTGGCCTGGTAAGGCACGCTTGGCCCTCTAGCAACTGGACCGACGCGATCGTCGCCGCAGTCCTCGCCTATATCCTTGGGCATCTGTTACAGAGCGTAGCGACCAATGCAATTCCCTCCGGGACCGATCGCTACCCCTCCGAGCGTTATCTGGATCATGATGACAAGGAACTGCCTGAGAATTCCAAGAAGCAAATTGAGGAACTCATTAAGAAACAGTTCAGGCTGGAACTGCAGGTAGATAAGAAGGGCGACGACGCGATCGACGAGGTACGCCATAATGCCTTCTTGTTGGCTCGCCAGATCTTGATTCAAGGCAAGGCGGCGAGCTATGCCGAGCAATCGCAGGGAATGTACGCTTTGACTCGCGGACTAGTTTCGGTATTTGCGCTGGCGTTTGCCTACTGGCTCGGGTGGGCGAGTGCGGTTGTGCTCAAAGGCCGCGTGGCGATCAGTACCGCAATCGTAGTTCTGGCCGGTTCGCTTGTGATACTCGCAAACATATCCTTCGAGTCGCTGCGACACAGTTCGGCTCCGCCGAAGGAGCGCCGGATAAAGAAACGGCGGATAGAGCTCCGATATGCAGGTGTCCTGCTGATCGCGTTCTGTGCGATCGGATTAGTGCTGGGTTTGCACTTTGCCGTGACAGCCAGACCAGCAGCCCTGCTCACGTTTGTTTCCGCGTGGGCGTTCATTGCTTGTCTTCGCGCCTATGGCGCGTACAAGTCGTTTGCTGGGCAGTTCGCCGCCACAGTGTGGCGCGACTATCTGGCCTATAACGTTGCTGGCTCCGCGGGCCAGAACCATGCAGGGGAACAGGCAGCGGAAGCGGCGAGGAGGTAAATGGCCGAATCCCACCAGGTGAACGAAGGACCCAAACCGCCAAAGCGGGCCTCATGGCCACCGCTTCTGCTACTGCTGCGGATCCTGAGTAGCGTGCTCGTCCTCGGTCTTGTCGTGCTGAATCTCGGACCACTGTCAAACCTCCTGTCACACGACGGAGCGGGAAAACAATCAAAGTTTATCCCCCTAAAAGAGGGCACCTGGAGGTTCATCGTTTCCGGGGATTCCCGTAACTGCGGGGACGTCGTCATGCCGACAATTGCTGCCCAGGCTATTGAGAAATACCAGCCTGCTTTTTACTGGCATTTGGGAGACCTTCGAGCCATCTACAAGATCGACGAGGATATGGCCGGGGCGGCACAGAAGGCTGGCCAGTCACTCAGCTGCGAGTCCTACCACAAGAGTGCATGGCAGGACTTCATTGATCACCAGATTGTTCCTTTCGGCACCACCCGCTTTTATCTTGGGATCGGCAATCATGAAGTGATCCCTCCTAAGACTGCCACCGAGTTCTCGGCCCAATTCAAAGACTGGTTGCTGACACCACAGCTTCAGATGCAGCGCCAGGATATGGCGCAGATTACCGCCGCCAAGACCGGGCCTTGCGGCAAAATCGCCGCGCGACCTTACTTGTCCGCCTCCCCCTACTACCACTGGATCCGGAGTCAAATTGACTTCATTTACCTCGACAACTCGACAGGAGTCTTCCCGAGTGAACAGTTGGACTGGTTCGATTGCATGCTCGAACGCGCTCACAACAACGACTCCATCAGAGCTGTTGTGGTAGGCATGCACGAAGCTCTACCGTCCAGTCGCGCGAGCAACCACGCGATGTGCGACGACGCAATTCCGGATCCGGTTCTAAAAAAACAGAGTTGCGAGAGTGGCCGGCACGTCTACGATGCGCTGGTCGATCTCAACAAAACGAAGCACGTGTATGTTTTAGCGAGTCATTCCCATTTCTACATGAAGGGTATCTTTGACAATCAGCCACCGGCCAATCGTTTGGATGGATGGATCGTGGGTACAGCGGGCGCAGTACGGTATCCGTTGCCTTCCGGCATAGGACCAGGTCCCGACGCACTTCCGGACCGTTACGGGTACCAGCTGGGTACGGTCGAGGATGGCAATGTTCAGTTCGACTTCCAGGAACTCAATCAATCAGACGTTCCGCAAGCTGTGCGTCAGCAATATCCTCAGGCGCTAATTTCCTGGTGTTTTGCGAAGAACTCCCAAAACCAGGACCCAGCGTCAGAGGAAACCACGAACCGATGCAACGCCCCAGCAGCATCTGTCGCAAGTCGCAAGTCGGGGACCAGATAGTCCCCGGCACCGTGAGGCTTTCCGCTGAAGAGTGGCCGGGGGAGCGAGAATCGCGGGATCCTCGTTCACGTATGAAACCGAGCATCGTCCCTTACAAAGCTCCATTTGCAGCTTGCCAAAGGTTGCTAGAACTTTGCATCGGATTTATACTGCAATGCAGGAGAAATGAATCATGGCCAGAGATTCTCTGGGTGATTTTGAACAGTTGATCCTGCTCGCAATCCTTCGTTTGCCCGACGAGGCCTATGGCTTGCGTATCCAAGAAGAGATCGAAGAGCGCGCGCACCGCACGGCGTCCCTCGGCATGGTTTACACCGCACTGGAACGACTTGAACAAAAGAAGCTCCTCTCTTCGTGGAGTGGCGGCGCAACCCCGGAACGCGGGGGAAGGTCAAAACGCTTCTTCAAAGTCGAAGCTGCCGGGATGCGCGCGTTACAAAAATCTTTGGCGGCCACAAAGCGCATGGCAGCGGGCGTCGACGCGCTCGTGGGAGGTTCGCGATGAGTAAGCGTGGCCGTAAGTATGAACTTCGGAGCATCATAATCACCCATTACCTGGACGATCATTTGCTGTCTAGTGGCAAGCATGCCTTCGTGGTTGCTGATTGTGGAACCGGAAAGACTCAGGCCTTCGCAACAATGTTCGCTGAGGGCAAATCGGCCCAGTTCTTCTTCGAATCTCTTCTGAGTGTTCCCCATCACGGATCCGGAAGGCCGGGAAACATGGTCCTCGGCCCGCCCAAATTGGCCGAGTTCTTCATGCTTCTTCTGCCCATGAAATACCGCGTGGAGCTGATCGGATGTGCGGAAGAAGAGTACTGGACCCGCTCTCTTCCGAGGTTGGGCGCACGGCGGGCGCAGGTCATTTTCTGGACGCAGATGATCCATGCTTGGTTGATCTTTCTCGCGCGCCCGCTTGCCGGAATCGCCGGCCTTGCCTGGATGGGGAAACTCGTTGATGTTCTATTAGCCAGGTTGCTGAAATAACACTATCGGACCCAAAGCTTGACTGCGTTTGCGACTACCGAAGAGCTGGCCTGCCATGGACGTTTTGCCGCACAAAGTCGAGACAATCACTCCAAGAATCGCGTTGGCCCTGTCTGGTGGAGGATTTCGCGCCTCCATCTTCCACCTGGGAGTCTTGAGAAGACTTGCGGAATTGGGATGGTTGCCGAAAGTGGACGTTCTATCGACGGTCTCGGGTGGCAGCATCGTTGGAGCATTCGCAGTGACTCGCTGGCAGCAGTTCATCGAAGCCGGCGCCGATGGCCGGGCGTTCGATCAAGTCATTGCCCAGCCCTTTCTTGGCAGAATTCAGCAAGGGAATTTTATCTTTGAATGGCTCTTAAGGTCACCGTTTTGGCCTTTGCGCAAGGTTAACGACCGGCAATTCACGAGAACACAGGCTGCCGCCGAGCTCATCGATCGCTGGTTTTTTGATGGTCTCAATTGCGATCAACTCCCCCATCGACCTTTGTTGGTGCTGAACGCGACGTCGCTGCACTCAATCCGATCATGGAGGTTCACGAGAGGCGGCCTCGGAGACTCCCGAATCGGCTACAGTGGCTGGAATGGGCGGCCGATTCCTCTGGCCTTGGCGGTTTGCGCGAGCGCTTCGTTTCCGCCGGTCTTTCCGCCGCTTCGAATTAGACGTGAACACTATACGTTCGCGGGACCTTCTTACGGCGAGCCTCGACTTCCCGACTTCGATTTCATCCCGCTCACAGATGGGGGTGTCTACGACAATTCCGGAATGGAAGCTCTATTCAAACCCACGCTGTTGCCAGGCGGAATTCAATTGGAACAGCCCCAGTTCCTCCTGGTGAGTGATGGTGGAGCCTTGCCCAGCTACGACTTCAGGAGCAGCGGCTTGCCGGCAATGACTGAAGGGCTCTTGCTTTACCGTGCCGACCAGATCGCGCGTGAACAGGTAACCGCAGTGCGTACTCGCTGGTTGATGGAACAAATCATCACCGGACGGCGCCAAGGATTGCTCGTGAGTCTCCGGAGCGCATTGGACCGCATCGGCGGTACAGAGTTTGAGGAATATGGCAGGTTTGTCCCGAGCATCAATCACATTCCCGCTCCGGTGCTCGCAAAAGTTCGGGCGATACGAACGAGCCTCGATCGCTTCACGGACACTGAGTGCAATGCGCTGATGTACCACGCCTACCTGATGACTGATTGTTTTCTCTGGCGCTACCGCGGCACTATGGATGAGGAGTACAAGGTGCCGAGTGTTCCGATGCCAGACTGGCAGCTCGAGTTTTCCTCAGAAAGGATCGGGCTGTGGCATGCTGAACTCGCCAAATCAGCGAACGTCTTCCGTATCAGGTAGAGAAGGCAATCCTGACAGGTAGGTTCGGATTTCCTTCTTGGCCACGATAAACGTTACAGCCGGGCGAGCATCCTCGCCCATCTCCGCCGAGAGTAGCCTTAGAGCTCGCTTATCAGTCGGACTCGCTTCGGCACTGAACCCGTCAGGATGCGAATGCCACTCGCCCACGTATTCTAGCCCTCCCTGCGTCAACCTCTCCGCATCCTGCACTGCTGAGCGCAAACCTGCGGACCCCCGGATGTAGACGGTCGGCCATTCACGGCTGTCATCAGGAGACCCCAGGACATCCGAAACCAAGACCAATTTGCGATCAAGGTCGAAGGAACCCAGCAGTACACCGCCCGTTTCGTTCGGCAAACGTTGTGATCGGTGATTGCGCATGGCATGTTCAACGGCGACATCAAACATAATCTTCCATCCTCCGACGGATGTCTCAACGACCTCCGCGATGGGTATGTCAACTCGTTCGACTGAGCCATCTTCCTGTGCTCTCCAAATCGCTATTGCGCCACTGGGCGTCTCGAGAAATCGGCGGATGGCCCTGCTCGCAACGGCGGCGTGAAGCGCAATGTGGTCCTGGGCAACGATCGCGCTCAAATCGCGACAAGAATTTGAATAGCGCATCGCCTGCTCACCACGCAAGAAATAGGAGCGTAATCCCGGATTTCTACAAACCTCCCGATAGAACATCATTTCCAGCTGGTCCAGACGAACGCTACGGTCGTCTGGTTCGGCAAGCACAACGAGATCGGTGCCCGACGGATTGAGGAAGGCAGAAATCCTTCTCCCGCCAGCATACTCCCGAGCGAGTTGGCGGCCGACTGCTACGCTGGCGGAGCAATCGATCACCGCTTTCGAGTTTTCGAAAGACGCTCGCAAATCTCCAAGCTGGGGTCCCGGAGCAGAGACATCGCATGTCATGCTCCTCGGTGCGTGCTCTGGGAAAATCTTGGCGGCCTGCTCCGCCATGGCAACGGCCTTGAGCTCACCGACAGAATCCGTCAGAAAGTGTCGTGCGTTATTGTGGGGGAATTGCCAGTCGCGGTCGATTATGGTCCAACGGCCAAAACCCGAGCGCCACAGATTCATGAAAATCTGCGATCCAAGAGCACCAACTCCTACGAAGATCATGGAATCGGAAACCGAAGGGACGCCGTTGAACGCTGCTGCAGCTTCAGGCGTCAACAATTGGAGTCGGCGCATCGAAATAACAGGAATTTTTCCGGGAGTAGCTTCATTTAAAGTTCCCCCGATCAACAGCCCCACACTGCCTGCATGACGCTGCGAGACACCCAAAGAAACACACAATTCTTCGACGGTCGCGTGAGCGACAAAAGCAAGCTGGTCTACTGCCTCTGCTTTCCCTCCGGCATCGCGCGCCTTCGGTAAATCGAGCAGGAGAACAAGCAGTGTTCCATGTCCAGTACGCCCACCCTTTTCGATGTATTCCCGCAATGCCCGCCGTGTGCTTCCAACTGCGTCGATTCCAGATGGTTTTAGAAACTCCTGGAGATCGGCAAGCGTCTCCGGCTTCCGGCGCATTACTCCGTGGGTCTGCACGGCACCCTCGAGGTACACCGCAAACATTGTGGCTTGACCGGCGGTTGCGACTCTCTCCCGGATGAACACGCTCTGGCGCGCATTTTCAAGCAAGTCGTGCCGCAGAAACAGGTGTTGGCCATTTTGGACGCCGTTCAGAATGCTCGGCGGAAAGATGAGTTCCAAAGCGCCGGGTTCAAGCAGCGGTTCGAGCGGTTGGTCCGGCTGGTGAAGTTCATTTCGTGCGGTGCGCGCCAACCAAGTTCGAATGGCCTCGAGAAAACGTACCGGGCTCCACTTGAAACTGAACTCGGAAAAGGCGTCTTCAAAAACACAGAGACTTCTGGGAAACTCAGCAGTGCGGCTGTTCAGGTGAGGAACCAAAGGGAAATCGGCGCGGAGCGCGAGGGTCTCTGGCAAGACGGAGCCGTCGTCCGCGAACACAACCGCAAGATTCTCCCGAAGGCGGATGTCCAGCACCGGGTGCTGCGGAACCTCGACTTCCGTCTCAAAGCCGACCGCTTCAAACCGTAATGAGTCGCTGCGCCGGCACTCGGTGAGACGTACAAACGGCAATCGACGCAGCGCATGGGCGAATTCGCGGGCTTTTTTTATCCTAAGCTGCTCAGCGGCGACGATTGTGTCACCGGGAACCGCAAGACGTTCGGAATTGTTTACCAAGATCCGGCTCTCGGCGCCGGACGGCTTACGATCGACGCCCCGCCTCCCACAATCTTCTTCAGGATCGTCGTGCCAAATCCATCGATCTTGATGACCAACGGCTCGGGCTTAGAAACACTCGGATGTTCCATCGTGACCTTGAACTCGCCCGATTTGGGGGAAGTTACCTTGTTCTTGTAATAGTTGGCGGCCTGCCGGTGAGGGGGTTGATCGTCGTCATCGTCGGGAGGAATCGGTTTGCTCGTGGAAACAACCGTACAGCCCGTCTGCGACTGTGTCTCGAATAACCACTTAACCGGTTTCGTCGGCACCGTCTCGTCCTTGCCCTTTTCCGCGGAGAGCGAGAGATAGCTGCAGTGATGCGGCAATTTGAAAACATCCCAGCCGAGCCGGTCATCATTCTTGTGTAGCCGAGTCATCCGGACGATTGCATCCCACAAGTCGTGAGCCGTGTCGGAGCTAAGCATCAAGCGCACCTCGCGGCCGTCAATCTGAAACCAAGCCTGCATCACGAGCGAGCAGTCATTCCGGTCGATGACTTCGCCGGCATCGGTGCGCTCCGCGAACGGGGAGTGCACGAAGAATTCCACCCCGTCTGTGCCTTTGGACCATCCGGGAACCAGTTGGCCGGCGTCGGTAATCAGGTGCTTATGCGCATCGAAGTCGAGTTTCTCCTGTGCCATCCATTCTTTCAGTCGATCCGGCCGCGAGAATACACGAATGCCGCTCTTGGTCTTGAAACGGTGCCGGGCTTCGCTTCGAATCACTCGAGCATCGCCGTCGAGGCCCTCTTCCACCAGTGCGGCCGCTGGAACCCACAGTTCTCCGATTCTTGGGCGACCCTTCACCCGATACTTCTCGGCGTGTTCTAGGAAGAAAAAATCCGGGGCTCCGCAAACGTGGTCGTCATCAAGATGCGTAAGTGCCACCACGTCGAATTCATTCTTGTCCGCCGATTCCAGATCTTCCGTCAGCAGGGCGGGCAGGTCACAACGCAGGTCGCTCTCGTCATCCGGGTTCCGGGTGTTGGCATAGTCAAAGAGAATCTTTCGTCCGTCCTGCAAATCGATACGACAACAATCAGCATTTCCCAGCGGAAAAAACGTTGCTTTGTGCACGCGTGCTCCTTAGAACCGCAAAGTCGGGTGGGTGTTCACTATGTCGCGCCCCTTCGTTCGATTCTCTTGCTGTTGCCGCTGTCGAACGGTATTCTAATGGTAGCACAGCAGTGTTGCTCGTTGTCAATAGTGTTCGACTCTAGCACCAAAGGGAAGCATGGCTCAAAAACTCATAGATGTGGACGCAATGATCGCCGCGCTCGATTCGGAACGCCGAGCAAAAAACCTGTCTTGGCGCCAGCTTGCCAAAGCCGCGGGCGTAAGCCCCTCAACCTTGACCCGAATGCAACAGGGAAAATCTCCGGATGTGAATACATTCACGGCTCTCTCACAATGGCTCAACATTCCGGCTGAGAAGTTCCACACCGAAAAATCTCATGCGGCTCATTCCACAGAGGACCCAATGGCGGTGGTATCAACGCTGCTCCGAGGACAGAAGAAGATGAATCCGAAAGCGCTGGCTGCGCTACAAGAACTCGTAAACGCGGCCTTCAAACTTTCTAAGGAGCTCAAGTGAAGTGAAACGCGGGTTCAAGGCCGAAGCCGAAAGGATTGCGACAGATACGCGGCTGGAATTGGGGCTGAAGCGCACCGATCGATTGGACCCGTTCGACCTCGCGAAACATCTGGAGATCCCGGTTGTTGCAATGGGGGAACTTAAGTCGCATCACAGTGGGAGATCAGATTTCAGCCACTATTTCTCGGCCACTGATCCCGATTCCTTTTCCGCCGTTACCATTTTCGTCGGCAACCACCGTCGAATAATCGTCCACAACGAGAACCATCACCCTCATCGGCAAGCCAGTAACATTTCTCACGAGATATCCCACACGCTTTTAGAGCACGTGCCAACCGCAATTGTTGGGAGCAACGGTCAGCGGTTTTGGGATTCGGAAATGGAGCAAGAAGCGAATTGGCTCGGCGCCGCTTTGCTGGTCCCTCGTGAAGGAGCGCTTGAATTGGCACGGGATGGTGCCACGGTCCTCGAAATCTCAACCCACTATGCCGTCAGCCAATCCCTCGGCACTTGGCGGGTGGTTCAGACCGGGATCTCTCAGCAATTAGAGCGTACTAGGCGCTGGTACGGCTAACTCGCCCGGAGCCCCGAATTGTCAGAAAAATGTTCCCTATGATCTTCGGGAGATTCCAGAATCGTGACGACGAATCCCTCCGTCGTGAACCTCGAACAGACCTAAATGGATAGCAGCCGATAGACTGTCAGCTTGCCAGTCGCAGGTTTGCCGACGGATGATATTTGCGTAACGCGCCCACAAGGTGCTCCTTGGTGATGTGCGTGTACCGCTGGGTGGTCGCGATCGAGGCATGCCCCAAGAATTCCTGGACTACGCGAATGTCTGCGCCATTGCGCAGAAGCAGCGTCGCGACCGTGTGCCGCAGCATGTGTGGTGTCACATGCCGCAAGATCCCGGCTTCTCTCCTAAGCTGAGCAACAATTGTCGCCATGCCTTGGGTAGAAAGCCTTTTCCCGGAAGCATTGAGGAACAGGGCGGGACTGCCGGTCTCTAATGCGGTCCTGGCTGCAAAATGATCCTTCTGGATCTGAAGAGTCTTTTCATCCACCGCGAATGCTAGGCGGTGACGGCCTCCTTTGCCTTCGACGGTAAACACTCCTTCTTGTACACGGAAGTCTTCGACATTCAACGAGGAAGCCTCGCCCACTCGCAATCCAGTAGCAAAGAGCAGATCGACGAGGGCTAGGTTTCGCAACAGGCGATAGTCTCCAGATCGGGGCTTCATGCCCTGAGCGTTCGTCGGCTCTGGGGATCGCTGGCCTCGAGTTGTGTAGTTGCCTCTGGCTTGGGTGAGCAGAGCTCCGATCTCGCCCTCACTCAGACTCCGCGGAAGTTGCTGGACTCGTCCAAGGCTCAGTTTCACTCGCCAGAAAGGAGACTCCTTGAGTTCGCCCCTCCGAACCCAATACGCACAAAACACTTTGAGAACTGCTATCTTCCTCCGAATTGACGGAGGCAAATACGCCTCTTGCCGGAGATGAGCTGCCCAACGTTCGATGTCGGCGCCGCCCAAAGACGGCAGTGCGACGCCGTCGCCGGAAAACGTCAGAAACTGCTTTAGGTCGCTGGTATAGGCTGCGATGGTTTTCTTGCGTCGATCATGCGTTGAGAAATACCCCTCGAGAAAGTCCTGAACCGCCAGTTTCAAGTCCATGTAAGGCTCGTCCCCCGTTTCGCTGTCCGCGTAGATCTCTCCAAACCCCTACGAATCAAGGCTTTCCTTATATCGCCAGGGGGAAAGAAGTACAAGGATCGCTGAAACAGCGCGATTTGCTGGGAGGCCGGACTGGATTGGATAACTGAGAATTATCGATGGTAGATACGGATGTCGTGGTAGCGGGAGGAGGAGTGTCTGGCCTGCTAGTTGCTGGTGCTCTCGCTCCGCACTGTTCTGTCGTCTTGCTCGAACAATCCGATCGCCTTCCGCGCAACAAGTATTGGCTGACCGATGAAAAAGCGGTTAGCCATAACCCCAACCTGGCCCCCTGTGTAGACAGACGCTACGAATTCCTCGATTTCGTGGCGTATGACGGCCAAACTGCGAGGGTAACGGGGAAATATTGCCTTTGGGATACCGAGAAGCTAGTCGACCACCTCGTCCACGATCTTTCACGACACAGCGTGCAGGTTCTGACTGGCCATAGACTCTACAGCATCTCGAACAATCAAAACGGCATCGTTATCCGAGCGAATGCGGAAAGTTTCCACGCAAGGTTGCTGATTGACTGCATGGGTTTCGGATCACCGCTGGTCGGAGCCAAAGATATCGCCTCAATTGCCGGCTATTACATCATGTACGGCACAGAGGTCAATATCAGAGGAGACATCTCGCCAATCGCCCTGGACAACGTCATCATCGACCGTCGTCCCGCTTTCTTTGAGCTATTTCCCACTTCGAAAGGCACCGCCCATGCCGGGATAATCCTCCCGGCGCGCCAACATCGGATCAATCGATCACTGAAGGGCGACTTGCATTTCATATTGAAGAAATCTCACTACTCGAAGCACATCGATTGGAACCCCGAGCCGGAAAAATCGTACTTCGGAATCATCCCCGTTGGCCGCCTTCGCCAACCTGTGCTTGACCGGATTGTGTTCTTCGGTGAGGCCGGCCAAGCGAATCCGGCAGCCAGTGCCACTGGTCTTGCCCGGATCTTGCGGACCTTTCAAGCCCTAGCGGCTTCCGTTGTTCAGTGCCTCGAGGCCGACACCCTGTCACGCAAAGAGCTGTTACAGTCCGTACCGCCCTACATGACTCCCATGAACCGCGTCTTCCAGGAGACGCTTTTCGAGAGTCTCCTTTCATTTGACAGCGAAGATTTTCTCCGTCTAGTACGAGATCTGAAACAGTATCCCGACGATGTAATCAACGACCTGGTATTCGCAGAATTCGATTTCGGAAATGTGCGGGCCCTCCGCCTCGCCGCTGACGCATTGCTCCGGCCGGCAGGCGTTCTTGGCCCCCACGTGCTTAAGTCTCTCGGCCGATTCCTGTACCGGAAGGGGTCAGTGTGAGCCCATGCCCAATACGTAATTGAAAAAGTTTTTCACGGCGGGGTCGCCGTTGTAGACCAGGGAGATTGCGAAGAAAATTGCGAGTAAATAGGATGGCAAGCTCTTGTAGTCGAGGAATGGAAGGATTTGGGAACTCAGCACGGCATTTTCCCGCAAGTCTAAGAGCAAACCCTTCGTATCCGATTCGTCGGACGCGCCCAGTTTTTCCATCGTTCTGAACACCTTGTATTGCAAAACCTTCCTCAATACATAGCGCGGATAGTAGTTATAAAACAACGTTCCGGGAAGAAAGAGTATGAGAGGGGTGGACAAGAAAGTCCTCCATACCTCCTGGTGAAAGTGAAATCCAGCTGTCAACGTTCCCCGAAATCCCGCATAAATAGCGACCAGGCCCAGGGTGGTTGTCATCGCCAGGTACGATGTCAAATTCTCCAAATGGAGGGGACTGTAGACCCGCTTGAACTCTACCTCCTCCATGCATTCAAACAACTCATGGAAGGCCAAAATCAACTCCACGAAATGGAAGAGCAAGAACGCGGCAATATAGTAGATCGCGCAAACACCGAGGAAGATCGCATAGTACGCGAACCCACTGGCTGGAATGCCGTAAACGGAAGTCAGGAACACGCCCAGGAGCGTGATTGGCAGAGTATAGAGATAAGCATTCTTGTGCCGTGTTGACCGCTCAATTCGGCCAGTCATCGCCGCCGTAACCTCGGTCGGTGCCAAGACGCCATTGATATCCAGCGGTAAAAGTCGCCCCCTCGTTGAGACGAACGACGCCAGGCCAAAGCCGAACGTCCATACCCAGGGTCCTTTCATTCCGATCACGCCAATTGCAACCAAATTGACAGCCGCTTGGCGACCTTCGAACGCCCAGGTCACCAGTGCGCACACAACCAGAAGTCCACTGATTACAAGGAACTGCTGTGTCAGCGATTTGAATGCCGCAAATAGCACAATCGATAATTCTCAGTTATCCAATCCAGTCCGGCTAATAATAAGCCATGTTGAGCTAGAAGCAAGCGTGAGACTTTCCAGTCGATTGCCGGCAGCCTTTGTCGGAAATTTGACCGCCTTCATTCCGGCAGACAAGCCACTTTCTTCGCAGTTCTTGATCGCGCCTGCTTCGTGGTCGCATCATCCTAACTGGTCCGTACAGAACATTCGCTCACCAGACGTAGCGGCCGAAGCATTTCGCTCGGCCTTCAAAAACGCCGCACGAATCGGCACTGGAGCCGTACTCGAAGAGAACGTCGAATGGGTCTATCTCCTCGTGAGACAATCTCCCCGGACCTGGTGTGTCTTCTTCAATGTCTACCCCCATGGCCATTGCGGACTGCTTTTGAGTGATCCGAATCGAACCACTAGGCTGTCCTTTTGTCGCCCTGAGAGAGAGATCGTCGTGACAATTACGAAAGCTGATTTGGATTCGGCGAATTATGTATTTGCCGACGAAAGCGGTAAGTTTCAGGATAAAGACTTCATTTGCCTGTGCGGCTTCTTGTCCTCGGGTGCAAAGTGGGATTCATTCACGGCAAGATGGCACGGTCTTCTTCGCAAATTCGGGCTTCCGGCCGTCCACATGAAAGCGTTTTATTCTGACTGTGCCAAGCTCGGTATGAATGAAATTCAAGCGACCCGCGCGCTGGAGGAATTCATCGATATTATCCGCGACACGATCAGCGTTGGTTTTGCCGTGGGCCTCGATGCCAGTTACTATCGCGGCATGCCCGACCCCGCAAAGGAGGGGATGGGAGATCCAGGCGTCGCTTGTCTGCAAAGGCTGCTGCACTTGATCCGGGACCGGTTTCGCAACCTGGGTTATAAGGAGCGAATCTCCCTCACGCTTGATGAGGATGAAACCTACGCGATGAAATTCTACAGCGCGATCGGCCGATTGCGGAGAAAGGACCATGAACTTGGCAGTTTGATAGGCGCGGTTTCTTTTGCCGATGATACCTTCATACTCCCGTTGCAAGCTGCCGACATTCTTGCCAACCTCACAACGCGATGGTTCCGTGACCGCGCAACCGCCGCGGCACAGGAGGGCGCACCTCAACCTCTGTTGCAACGCCTTCTGATGTCTCCCGAACGGGGTTATGGTCTCGAGTATCGAACCGAATTATGGAATGGCGATGCCCTGCGAAAGCATTTATCTCACTTTGTGAAGTGGAGTGGCTTTCATCTTTGATTTGCCGCGCGGAGCCGAGAAGTCTGATGCCCTATTGTCCATACACCGACCGAGACTACACTGATGCGGAAACCAGCCCGGAACATATCATTCCCTTCTCGTTGGGAGGCGTCAACGGATTTGAGATCGCAGTCCAAGGAAAGGCCAATTCCGATATCGGCTCGAGCATTGACGCTGCCATGGCAGAGGACTTCCTCGTGAAAACGAAACGCGATCGCTTCGATGTTCGAGGGCGCAGCGGAAAGGAACCTGTCTTTGTCGTCAAACAAGCCAGGAACACGGACGGTCTACCTCTGCAGGTTGCTCTGAACCAACGCTCGGGACTACAGGTTTGGTCTCCGCGTGACAGGGAATACATCACGGACCAGCGCGCCGCCAACCTTGAACTGAATTTCCATCTGAAAATTGATACGGCGATGAAGTTTGTTGCCAAGGTAGCTTTATCGGCAGGGTACTTCGTTTTTGGAGAACGGTTCAGAACGAACGTGAAGCACAGTGACTTCCGGGCGATAATGAACTTCGACCCCTCAAGTCCCAGCGGACACCAAGAAGTCGAGGCTCGCATTGATGACCGCTTTAATGAACACCCGGGCGAGGAAGTGCGGGTTTTTCGGGCGCTCTGCGCGGCCTCTGGACCATATTCGATGGTCGGCTTTGCCCACTCCCACGATCGCTTCGGCATTTTTGTGGGGATTCTTGGCGACTACATGGGAACCATCCATGTTCCGGCCGTAATGGAAGGTTTTCCGAACGACGGCGAGCACCAGATGGGACACGTGATTCAACTTCAGAGACCGGGGTTTAACCGCGTTTCAATGAAGCAGGCTCTTGAGTCTTTCCTGAAAGCGATCGAGGTGGGGAACCACGCCGAACTTGAGTGGGATCGTACAGGGGTCGAAAAACACGGCGGGATCGAGCGTAAAAAGAACCGGAATGGCTGAACACCGACCTGACGGCCTTGGGCAACTTGGAAACTGTGAATCAAACGTCGAAGTGAGTTCTGGCTCAACTGTAAGTGACGATTTTATTCGTCGAAATAATCCACCGACCGTATTTCGTTAGTACCCGACAAATAAGGCATACCGCGCGCAACTCCCCGATTTGCCGTGCATATCAGGTAGCAGTTTCGTGTCGTATCAAGGAGGATTGCTACGACTACCTCGGGAGGGACCTCGAACGGCTCGCCAACCGTAGCGACAAATGGCTTGCCATCGTGCACGCCCCTGACGCTGTGAATGCGCCGAGGACTCAGTTCGGCCCGCATTTGCTCTTTGTTGAATCGATATATCGCGCCATATAATTCTTCAGCGTGAGCCGCGTTATTTGCGGCAGGAACGAAGAATTTCACAGCGGAAGTATATATCAGCGCCCCCACACTCCATCCAGTACGTCTTGAAGATCATCGAGAGCGGTGGCGGTCCGTGGACAGGTGTATTTGAATGACGGCTCCGAATAACGTCTCCCGCGGGCAACAGTCGCCCTCATAGCCTTCGCAAGACCTCCTAGTTTGTTTTGCTCTCCCTTTTTGACCGAGAACGACACTTCGCGACGAACTCCGGCGGGGCCGCCGCACGTAGCTCCTACGGATTCAATCCATCCTTGAACGGGAGAATCCAGAGGTACATTACCCCTCAACGTAATCATCAATCCGCCGTCGCCCCTTACTTCCGCAAACATCGTGCAAACATGCGAAAGAGGTTTTCCGTCAGCCCCTGTATATATCTGGGATTGATCCACTCTAAAAAACGATGCCTTCGCCGCTTTTTTGATCCTTCTGTCTGCGGGACCATATGTTTTGAAAAGAGCTTCCTGCAGAGTGCGAGTATCGGGAAGACCTAGACTGTCAAGAAAGCTTCCCATCGGATTCCCTCCATGCGGCAGTATTTCATGCCGATCCGCGATGCGTGTTGCAGAAGCCAAGCGTTTGTCAATGTTCACGTTGTGTGTTACGTTCATGTAGTCGTGAACATGCCTACTATTGTGAACATAGGAGATTTGAGCAACCGAGCCTTAGAACAGGCTCTAGGTGCAAAGCTGCGCGAACTGCTAGGTGGCATCCCCTGGTTGCAACACTGGAACGTAGAACACTACCCCCAGGCACAAGATGCCGGGTTTGATCTTTTGGCCACCTTGCCCCTCCCCGAGCGGAAAGCCGTACTCTGCATCGCATGCAAAAAGGAATTGCGCCCAAGCGCGTTCCCATCGCTGGCCGAGAAGGCGCTTTCTCCTCCCGGACGTCCCCGAATTGTGGTGCCCGTCCTGGCTATGCCATTCGTTACCCCTCGCCTTGCCGACCTCTGCCAGCAGAGAGGCTGGAGTTGGTACGATCTCGCAGGAAACTGTCTGATAGACGTGCCGAATGCGGTCCATCTTGAACGCCATGGCTGCGCGCCGGTACATTCCCGGCCGCGCCCCGTCGCGAATCTAAGTACTCCCGAGGCGGGACGAATTATTCGTGCGCTGCTGGTCCCTGAAAATGCTGGCAGAAAGTGGACCCAGCGGAGCTTGGAAACTCATTTCGGAGAATTAACTCGCCCGGTTCCGGAACCCAGCCTTGGGTTGGTGAACAAGGTTGTCAGATACCTGCACGATGAGGCGTTCATTGAAACCCTTCCGGAGGGAGGGTTTCGTCTGCGGGATCCGCTCAAGCTCCTGTTTGCCTGGCGGGACGCTTACCGTTTTAACCGCCACGAACGCCTCGGCTATTTCACCTTATTACAGGGAAAGAAGCTGCGCGACGCATTAGCCAAGATGGATCTCGAAGCTGGTGGCTTTACCGTTTACGCTGCTTTTTCGGCAGCGGAATTTCAAGCCCCCCATGTGCGGCAGCCCAAGACTTGGATTTATGTGGGGCGGGAGTATCTTGGCGCACTGGGCGAAAGGATCGAAGCCAAGCCGGTGGACTCCGGCGAGAATGTCGTCGTCCTGATACCGGAGGACGATGGAGTGTTCTACATGGCCGATGCTGGCTCCGTCGGCGAACACAGAATGGCCTGTACCAACCCCGTGCAAACCTATGTCGACCTCTTTTATTGCGGCGGACGTGGGCAAGAAGCAGCCGAAGCGTTGCTGGAACAGAGACTCAAGCCGGAATGGAAGCAAAGCCGATTGTTATGAACCCAGAACCCAGGCATCAAGGCGAATACGATTCCCGCCAAACCGAAGCCGCTCGCCGCGTGCTGGTTGACATTGGCCAGGTCTTGGCGGCTTTCCGCGACTGTCTTGTCGTGGTTGGCGGCTGGGTGCCCGACCTGTTACTCGCCAGCGTGGAGGATCCTCACGTCGGCAGCATTGATGTCGACCTCGCATTGGATGCCCAAAAGCTCACCGATGGTCGCTACGCAGAATTGCTCAAACTGCTGTTGGACACCCGCCGTTATCGCCTGGGTGGAAAGCCCTTTCAGCTTCTGACTGACGTGAATCTCGGGGACGGGGAGGAGCCACTGCAGGTAGAAGTCGAGTTCCTTGCACCAAAAGAAGTGAAGCTGAAGAAGAATCACCCCAAGCTCCTGGAAGGCTTCCGGGTGCTGAAGACCGAAAGCTGCGGTGCCGCCTTCCATGCTCCGGAAGAGATTGAATTGTCCGGCCAGACTGTCCGTGGCGCCAAGAACAAAGTGCGGCTGCGGGTCGCTTCCTTGCCGGATTTCCTTGTGATGAAAGCCCACGCTCTCGCCGGCAGAGACAAACCCAAAGATGGCTACGACATCTTCTATTGTTTGGACAACTACCCGGGCGGATTAGAAGAGTTGGCAGCCGCCTGGAAATATCGCAGCAAGGAGCGAGATGTGAAGCGGGCCATCGCTATTCTGGAAGAGAAATTTTCTTCAGTGGAGGATTTCGGACCCAAGCAGGTGGTCGAATTTTTCGATTCACTCGATGCCGACACTCAGGCAATACAGGCGCGACGCGTTTTCGAGCTAGTGCAAAAATTGCTGAGATTACTCCAGGGTGTTTAGATACACGAACGAACCGGTTCCCTCGTCAGCTACGGAGAGCTAGTCTCTGGCCGGAGCGGCGCGGCGTGTGTGATTCATGTTTCCTGCGGCCCCTCGCCATCCGGCTCGCAATGCGAAGTCGGCTCTTTGCTCTCGCCCAGATCATCGCATCGCGAATGCTTGTTATAAGTTCCCCGCACTTCGAGCAATTCCGCGTGGCTTGGCGGAAATACGTAGTTCTGAACGAACCAAAGAGCGTCGTAGGTAAGCCGGCGGCCCACAACTGCACGCCCATGCTGTTTCACGAACTCGCAGAAATCATCGGCGTGTATGATGTTCGCTTTTGTGCCAGCCGCCATTAGGCTTCGAGACTTCAGCCAGCCGCGATCAATCCACTTTTGGATCTCGTCAGGGCGAGTATGCAGCGCGCGCGACAGTGAGAACTTGGTAAACCACTCCCGGCCGGTTTTGCCGCCCAAGCCGAGCCGGTGCAACATGGAGCGAACGGACGTTGCTGGTCGTCGAAGGATTTTGGCAGCCTCTTCCACCGGCATGCTGGCGACCAGATCCATCAGGCGTTGTTGCTCGGGTTTTGTCCATTCCCGATAAGCCCGCTTTTGCTTGACGCCGACCTCGCGCAGGAAGCGCAGACACGCGTCTCGCGGGTTTCCGGAAACCTCAGCCAGCTTTGTGATTAACCTGCGTCGGTCGCTCTCACTGTGCTTCTGTCTTCCGTTAGCTCGTTCTTTGTATTCCCTGGCCAGGTCCGTTGCCTGGTCGGACCAGTGGAACACACGGCGCTTATGGACACCGTCGGTTTCGCCCATACTGCTGCCTTCCCGGGGGCTGGGTCCTGATGGCAGTTAGCGTTTGCAGATCTCTCTAGACACACCCGTCTCTGCGCCTCCGGAAACCTCCTCTCCTGATTTCAATCGCGCATGTCCCGATTTCAGGCGGAACATGCTGGGGCGACGAAAGTGGCGAGTGGATCTGGTCCACACATGGCCAAGTGGAGCAGCCAGCGTATATCGGCTGTTAGGCTTGATTTCAAGATTTTTTTTCCTGCAGGAATTCCTGCACGGGCCACCCAGCGCGGTGAAGAAGCAAGCCGCTACGGAGACTCACCGCTAAGGCCAGAAGCCACTGCCTGCAAACAGGAAGCGAAATCCCGCCCTGGTCGGGCCAATTCGGTTGCTCTATCGAAAGACCTTTTGCAAATAATTGACGGTTTTTCCGCAACAGAGTGGCCGCAAACGGGTTCAAATTCCTTAAGGCAAGGTTCGGGCCTTGCGTGACCTGTTTCCTCTGCCTCGTTTTACCGCTCAATAGGTCTTCACGCATTCGTCGCTCTCGTCGCCTGTAGTTCACCAACCGGAGTTTGGAGAAACCTGGTGGTCCACGTTCTCGTGAGAGTCAAACCATGTCTGGCGCGGGTCGCAGAGGATTTGATTGGAAGGAGATTGCCGAGGTGCTACATATTGGTGGTGTCTCGTCCAGCGCGACATTCGCGCGGGCAGTTCAACGTCTGAGCACCAAGAATGTCGATCGTCAACCTCACACGATTGTTCAAAAGAAGGGGGCCGATTCCCATAACGTGAAACCTGAAAAGCTTCCCAGCAAACGTGGTGAAAAACTTCTTTCAACCGTATTCCTGAGTCTGCGGCGACGGCGCGACAAGCGAAGCGGGGAGCTGTGAAGCACTAATCTTGCCGAACAGAAGCAATGTATTTGCCGACCACTACCTCAAGATCGATTCCGGCAAGCTCACGAATCAGTACTACGAAATTGTGCGTGAGCTCAGTCATCAGTCTGCTCAGGTACTGCGCCCAATTCTTGCCTTGAGCGGTTGCGCTGCCAATTCTCATAACGCTCACCAGCGCATCGCCATGGGTCGCTGGGTTGAGGACGTCCTTCAGCAGCGTTCGCTTGGAATCATCGATAAATCCGCCGTTCACCACATCTTCGAGCATCTTCTGTGCCGGGAGGGGAAGCGTAGCGATGGTGCGCTCGAGGTTGGAGGGTATATGAGCGTTTCCTTCGCCTCTTAGCCATTCGTCGGTGGCTATGAATGCGATCCAAAATCCCGTAGCTAATGTATCGAGACCAAAACGAAAAAGTGCCGCACTGGCAAGCTCAGTCTGTCTCTCTGCACTTTGAGTTAAGAGATCGCACACGTCCAATGCCTGCAGGTATTGCAATGCCACGCGGACTTCTCTTGACTGGACGGAAGATCCCAGCGTCAAAGCCCACTGACGAAGCCTCTCTTGGTCGCGTTTTCGGATGGTCTCATCTGCAGGCATGGTTCCTCCGTCGGACTTTCTTGAATATCACGCTTAGTTTTGCACTCGAATTCCAATGCGTATTACGGAACTCACCGAACCCTGCCGTCAGGAGGTGCTTCGGCGTATCCCCATTCTTGCCCAAACGGCTGGGTCAACTGGCAGTGCAACCGTTCGCCCATCTCTGAGATTGACGAAGGCGCCGTGATAGGAAAGTTTTCCATACCGGAATAACCGGGCGAGCATGGCCATGGCCTGGTAAGCGAGCGTTTGGTTCACAAAGGGTTCTTGCCGCTCCAGTGCCTCGACCGCACTGCAAGAGGGTAGCTTGTCCTTACGGTCGAGTTTGGAATCGACAAGTTCAGGAAATAACTCCGATGCCGTCGGCAAACGCTGCTCGCCTGACTGGTTTTTGCCGTTCTCGGGCTGTCCCAGAACAAACTGCCCACTGTCGGCGTTGTTGCCTACATCCAGCCAATAGTGACAATTCCAATAGGTTTGGGTACGGGTGATCGCGAGGCGAGCCGCACGGGAGTCGACGCAGCCAATCACGATGTCGGTCTCCTCACTCCATCTCTCATCCACGAAGCATGGCATCCCACTCCATCCCAGGCCCCAGAACAGATTAATCCGCGTGGCGAGCACCGTCGCTTTATACAACCCAATCTCGCTCTCGCTGAAAGGCTGCCGCACGCAATTTGTGGGGGAGATCCGGTCGCCGTCAATGAAGGTGACGTCAAGACCGCAGGGATGTCCGAGGGCGACCATGGCTTGATGCAGGTAGGGCAGGCCGGCGGCGACGGCGCTTCCTGTTCCACCGCAGCCAACCACCGTAACTCGGACTTTCTTCTGCAGCAGGCCGTTCGGTATGCGGTGCTCAATCTCGCGGTTGCGCCCCGTTTCGATAGGTGTGGTCATTGTCGTTCACGAATTCTGAAAGTCTTTGTGGCAATTTCACCAGGTACCGGCTTGGAAAATCTTCCTTGCCCGCGAGGAACTGCCACATCGCCAGCAGGCCGCCGGGAAAGCGCGTGTGCTTGCAGGTTCCCGAAGCATGCGTAAACTCGCTCTTGAAGAAAGACCGCTCCCAGTGGTCGATCGCCGATACCGATTTTTCCCGCGGAATCTGCATGCTTCCCGTGCAGACCGCTCCGTTGTCGTAGCAGTTCCAGTATGGCGCCATGCACAGCTTTGTTTCCGCACTGGGACGCTTGTCCTCAGCCAGAGCGCGGACCCAGAGATGGCTGCCGCACGCCTTGAAGACCAATGCCGGCTGAGGATACCGCTTGCCATTGATTTTCTTTAACACGGGGTCGTCACCACGGTCGCTGAAGAACAGGGTGCGTGCCGAGCTGGGCGTCCACCAGACAACCGTCTCCGCCGTGCGCACCAATACTCTCTCCGGCAAGATTTCTATGGGAAGGGAGCGTCCGAGCCCCGTGAGCAGGTCGATCAGCATTTGCGGCGTCATCAGCTGGCCCGCCGCCAACCGCGCGCCAGCGCCGTCGTGCATGACCTCATGCAGTGTCACAAACGGATGGCGATACGGGATCCCTTCGTAGCTACTCGTTCCGTACACCAGAATCGCCCGGCTCAATCGGAAGTCCTGGCTTGAGCCGATGTTCACAGAGGTATTCATCGTAGAGCTCCCGAATGGTCTCAACGACCTTGCCAGCCGAAGCCAAGGACTGAAGCATGGCGCGCACATGATCGAAGACGCGGCGCACGTTCTTATCCAGCTTCCTGATCGATTGATCCAGTCGAATTGGAATCGCCATATTGGGCACGCAAGGACCGTTCTCGCCCATATGCTGGGCCTCTTCGTCAAAGCAGGCATTGATCGAGTCGTTCTCGTACCACGTGATAAGACAGCCGGGGCGGGAGGATTCGGCATCCATCAACCAGTCGCTGACGCCTAAAACATCCTTTTCCGTGAGGCGCCCCGGCCACGCGTGATCATGGCCGAGCCCACGCGCGTCCATTTCCAGAACTTGACGGGTCAGCAGTCGAGCGAACTGGGTGGCGGGTTTGATCTCCTCTAAAAGCCCGCGTGCTGCCTTGTACCCCATACGCGTGGCGCGCTTTCGGATACACCTTGGGATCTCCGTCTCGACTTTGCGGTAGACCGAGGCTTCCAATTCTTCGTCGCTCAGGTCCTCCATCCACATCTCAGCATGTTCCTGGGCGTCGACGTACTCGTAAACACGCATCCACTTGTACAGGTTGGAAACGAACACTCGGTAGAAAGCTGTGGGCAGCAGTTCGTGTTCGGCTTCAAGACGAGCAAGAGTCGCCCCGATCGGGATGGACGCTGCGGCCTCGTAGTCGCCGATAAGGAAAAGTTGCTGAGTCGCGCCTTCTCTCCCGGCTTCGACCTGATTTCTTTCCTGTTCCGTCAATTCGAACAAGGTATCGGCAATGCGCAAGTCGCCGACCCAGACTTTCTTCGCTTCTGGTGCGCCATTCTGATGGCAAAAGCGGTTGAAGCCGCGCTCGACAAAATCCACGGCGCTTCCAGACCAGTCATTGGGCTGGCAAATTCCGAGGCGTAAGAGGCTCATGCCCAGAGTCGCGGCGGGTCCCTCATCCCAGCGCGTGCAATAGCGCCATCGCACGCCTTTGAGCTGGGCAATGGAAACGCCTAACGGAAGGCCGATCACACGAGCGGCGGAATGACCGCGCCGGGCGGAGGAAGTAGCCGGTCCGTGGAGGGTTCGTCGTGCCCGAATTGGACCGAGTCGAATGCCTTGCCGAGTATCTCGCCGACTTTGAATGCTTCTGGACATTGCTTCAATTGCTCCATGATTGGATCTGTCCGATGGACACTCCCGTGTACCGAGTCTCGCAACGCCCGCAGTACGCGAGTCAAGTCAACCTCATGTTTGTGCGTTACCTTGTGGCCTCGAATTCGTCTCATTGCCCTGTTCCTTCACAGTTCTTTCTTAAGCTGTTGAAGAGATGGCACCGTATGCGCGCAATACAATCCGCTCAAGGAGCGCCGGTCAGCAAAAGGTAGACCTGCGAAATGAGGTTGTGAGCTCATTTGGACTGCGTGAGCTACAATTCGAACTGAAGAAGTGGCTACCGGGACGCCTGCCTTCGCCATCTAGGTCCTTCGTCCCGTGCGAATTGAGGGGTCGAGCCGCCGTCCGCAGAATGGCTCCGCGACGGCGGCTTGTATATTTCTGGACCATTTCCTTTACCCTACGAGCGGCAATGAAACCGATCCTTCTATCTTGGAGCAGTGGTAAAGACAGCGCTTGGTGTTTGCATCGTCTTCGGCAAAACCAAGAATACAAAGTCGTAGGATTACTCACTACCTTCAACGAGGTTGCTGGCCGCGTTGCCATGCATGCCGTGCGCCAGGAACTGGTCGAGCAGCAAGCGGCGGCGGCCGGACTCCCACTGTGGGCAGTCCCGTTACCCTGGCCTTGTCCCAATGAAGATTACGAATCGCTCATGGCACAAGTCTGTACGAAGGCGGTTGCCCAAGGCATCCACGGAATTGCGTTCGGCGACCTCTTCCTCGAAGACGTGCGCGCGTACCGCGAAAAACAAATGCGGGGTTCAGAGCTGCAGCCGATATTTCCTTTGTGGGGACTGCCCACTCGGGACTTGGCAGAGGAGATGATCCGGGGCGGCATGCGCGCGAAGTTGACATGTATTGATGCGCGGGTGCTTGATGCATCCTTCGCCGGATGCGAGTTTGACGAAACCCTACTGGCGGCGCTCGCCGTTGGGGTCGACCCGTGTGGCGAGCGCGGCGAGTTCCACTCCTTCGTTTACGCTGGTCCGATGTTAAACGCCGAAATTAACATTTCCGTCGGCAAGAAGGTGACGCAGGATCATTTTGTGTTTGCGGACCTGATCTCAGGCTGATCGGCATGGACGTCGTTTATCCTTTGGCTCCCACCGCACGAGTGAATACATACTGCATCGCGCCGTTCACCGGAGTCGGTCCTTCGACTGCTGCGGTGGCGAGCTCAGGATAGGTATTGACGTAGATGTCGCGCACCTGTTCAACACTAAACTCCGGATTCACATCCGGCAATTTCGCTCCGTTGAACATAAAGACGCGCTCAAGCTTTTCGATCTTCACGGTCATAGAACTCTCCTTTCGGCGTATAAAAATGGAATGCTGATACAAGCGGCCATCAATGGCTCCCGATCCAAAGTTGAACATCCTCACATTCCGCTAACCTCAGCGGAACTCGCGACGGCTGCGGCGGAGGCGGCAACCGCGGGAGCAGGTGCGATTCACTTTCACGCGCGATCGGAGGATGGACGAGAGACCTTGGACGGTGCGGCGATCGCGGCAATCTGGAGTCTATTCGAGCAAAGCTGCAGGATCTGCCCGTTGGCGTAAGCACGGGAGCCTGGATCGTTCCTGACCCGGAGTCGCGACTGAGAATCGTGCAAGCCTGGGACGTATTTCCGGATTTCGCCTCCGTCAATTTTCATGAGGAAGGCGCTGCCGGACTTGCCGCGACCTTGATGGGCCGCGGTGTCGGCATCGAGGCCGGCATCTCCAACGCAAAAGCCGCACGCAAGTTCGTTGCAAGTGGGCTTGCAAGGCAATGCCTTCGGATTCTCGTTGAACCTCAGGACAAAGAGATAGGGCCCGCCCTGAAAACGACTCTCGAAATCGAGAACATTCTCAACCACGCGGGTGTCAGTTTAACGACAGTCCTGCATGGAACGAATGGTACGGCGTGGGAGTTGCTCGATGAAGCCATTCGTCGTGGCTATGACATCCGAATTGGCTTCGAGGACACCTTGAGACTGCGAAATGGCAAAACGGCTCCGAGCAACGCGGAGCTTGTTCACGAAGCACGAACTCGAGTGGAATCACTGAGCAGCAAAAAAGAACATGGAGACTGACGGGGCTGTTTCTCAAAAGACGTCAGGACGGTCGATGAGTTCGCCATCCCCGAAACTATTGCTGCGGGGCGGTGGCTTTGGGCTCGAAGAGAGGAAGGCTATCCGTCGGGGAATTGGTTTCCTCGACCCTGTTTTCCGACGGTTTCTCTGCCTTCATTGCAGGGGTGGTTCTTGCCTTCGATCGGTTCTTGTCTCGCTCCTCAATGGCCGTAACTGCGTCGGCAATTTCCTGTCTGGCACTGTCGACCGATCTCTGCAAGGCAACATGGGAGTCCACAAACGACTTCAGTTGCTCCGCGAGTTGGGCGTCGAGCTCGTCCGGTGCTCCCGTAAGAGAGAGCGGTGTCGTCAGAGCGTGGACTGCGGATTCGGGTATCTGCGCTATCTTGTCTTTATTCGAGTATCCGATCTTCTCGTTTACCTTGCCATCCTCCGCCAATACCGAGGGTACGACATTGACCCGGATACGTCCTTGTGTGAGAGCCGACACTGTGATGGTGATGGTTCTTTTTTCGATCAGCGGCATGAGTTCGATGAACATGGATTTTCCTTTCTTAGTTGCGGGACCGACGGTTAACCCTGTCGTGAATTTAGGGTTTGAATGTCGGGGATTCGTGCGGAGGCGAAATCAGCGCAGAGTTGCTCGACTTCACGATCAGTTTACTGAATGAGCTTGCTTATTTAGGCGACGTGGGAATTTAAGTCATCCCAATAGTTGGTGAGAGAACTGAAGCGCGCATCGGCAGGAGAGACGATGTCACTTGCTTCCACGCGTACGGGTTTGTCGATGCAGCTTTCAAAAGCTATATCCGCCGGCTCGACAGGGGAGAACTGGGCAAGATACTGATTGACGATTTTCGCCTCGAGTGCGCACCAGTGGTTGCCAAAAACGTACTTCAACTCTGCGACTGGGTAGTCAAATGCGATGATGTAGGGCTTTGCGGCCAAATCCACTACGCCCCGAGTGTTGGCCAGCAACTCTTTTCCGCCCCACGACCGCAGTAGCGGACCGACGATGGCGGCATCGAGGTCGGATCTTCGATGGTAAAACCATGTCTTGCCGCGGGGATCCTCTTGCGTCCATAAAGGCAGTGGCCGACCCGCGTTACGGGCAGCTTCACGCTTATCCTGGGCTAGCTCGGGCGATGATGGCTGCAATCCATTGGCCTTGATTGATTCGACTTCGCTTTGGAGCAGCCGGGTACAGTGGTAGGTTTTTATCCTTGCTCCCTGCAGAGATCTTCGGACTTGTTCGACAATTTGCGATCGTTGTGCCTGATCGGTCTGCGACTCAAGCAGTTTGAGCCATCCGGTCAACTCCATCGGCCAGGCGCCAACATTATCGAAATCGATCACATCATCCCAGGCGGCAATGGCGATGTTTCGCTCAGTGAGAATAAACTTCGCGAGCGTCTTCGAGCTTCACCAGTTCGAGGGCGAAGGCTCCGAAACTTCATTTACTCGAACAACGAAAGTAGGGCTCCATCCGGATCGCGGGCGCCGAGGCCGAGGATGGGATCGATCATCACTTCGTGGCGGCTAGTCTGATTTTAGAATTCCTCCCAGCACGCTGAGTTTGCCATCGATCGGACCGGTCTTCAAATTCGTGATGTCAAGACCCAGGATCTTCGCGATCAGCGGATAGACGTTCACGTTCTCAAAGGGCGCAAGCGCAACTCCAGTTCGGATGTCGGGCCCCGCGGCCACAAAAAGGGCCTTCATCTCGGGCATGTGTGTGGCGTCGTAGCCGTGCATGCCCACGGGCGGATGCTCTGCACCGCGGGAGTCCGCGCCGGCGGTGATGAGGTAGGGACCCGTCGGAACGACAACCGGGTCGCCCTCGCGGGGATTGCTGTCGAAGTGGAGATACGCGGGCACTTGGGCCCTGCGATAGACGAGGAACTTGTCGCTCTTTCCGCGGAGTTCGTCATAGGCCTTCTGCGCATCGTCGTCAGACTTAGGGTAGAGAATCGAATCTACGATCTGGTCAAACCAGGACGGGCTCAAACCGTACTGATCGAGGCGGATGGTCGGCCCCTCGACTTTCGCCATTCCATGATCGGCCAGCACGATTAAATCCACGGGCAGCTTGGATGCCTTGATGCCATCCATCAGTTTCCCTATCTCGCCGTCGAGTTCGTGAACCGCTTCCGCAACCTCCGGACTGTCCGGACCATACCGATGGCCCGCTGTGTCCGTATCCGAGAAATACAGAGTGATCATGTGCGGACGCTGCTCCGGTGGCAGATGGAGCCAAGCCAAGACCTGCTCAACCCGCTTTCCGTTGGGAAATTTTCCGTCGAACTTCAGATAGTAGGTGGGACGAACTCCCTGGATATCCGCCTCGGAACCGACCCAGAAGAAACAAGCAGATCGCATGCCCTGCTGCTCGGCCAGCACCCAGAGCGGAGTCCCTCCGTACCAGGTGCCGTCGCCGACTGACTTGGCATCATGGTAGGTATAGACCTCTTTTCGAGTTGGATCATAAAACGTGTTGGCTACGATTCCGTGATGTTCCGGATAGAGCCCCGTGACGATCGTGTAATGGTTGGGAAAGGTAATCGAAGGATAAGCCGGAAGCATTCCTTCGGATGCGCTGGCGCCCTCGGTAGCAAGGGCGAGCAGATGGTCGGCGTGATAACGCTTCGCGTAGTCGTAACGGAAGCCGTCGAGAGAAACGAGGATGACGTAATGTTTTGAAAGCTGCTGCTGTGCATTCGGGCCGTGATCAACGGCGATAACAGCGGAGGTGGCCTGCCCGTAAGACGTGGCCGAGAGGCAACCGGCTGCGAGTGCGAGGCTGAGAATGCGGATCGAAATTTGTCTCAAAAAACGGTGCATGGGGAGTCTCCGGTCGCCTTTGGGAACGCCAGATCAATCACCGAAAGTCTACGCCTGAAGATTATGGCTCGAGCCATTTGACTCCAATCTCCAATTGTCAGCAAACGAGGAGCGATCGCCTTCTTTCTGTTTGCGCGTGACCCGACTCAAGAGCGAGAAGCCGCGGGTGCCACTCTGGGTGGACTCTATGTTTCCTGCGGAATCCGCTGCGAGCGCACATCATCGAATAACCCATGCCCCTTGAGCCTGCTACGGTCTGCTGATGCCGATCCACGTTCACTGCATCCTAATTTTTGATTAAATAGAAGGTCTGCGCTGGCGTTCAGACAGGATTCGTCGTTGCGACGCCTGACCGCAAGCAGGGATTCTGATGTGAAGTGTTTCTAATGCAAATAGACTCCACACATTTTCCGGCGACCCCCATTGCTTTGAAGATGGGGGTTGCTATCGGTATCGGAATGCTCGTTGGAATGGAGCGGGAATGGTCGAACAAAGACGTTGGTGTGCGGAGTTTTGCGATTGTAGCGCTCATGGGGATGCTGGCCTCGGTCATCAGTACGAGTGTCGCAATCGCTTCACTGATCGGTGTTCTGCTCCTAATTGCGGCGATGAACACGCGCAGCCTTCTCAGTGATCGTTCACTAGAAATCACAACGTCGGCCGCCCTTATTGTGAATTACCTGCTGGGGGTTTTGGTAGGACTCGGCCACATCTTCACTCCCGTTGCCGGCGCCATCGTGATGACCATGCTTCTGGCATGGAAAACGGAACTGAGCCGTTTTGCGGGTGGTTTGCTGCCTTCCGAGATCAGAAGCGCAGTGCTCCTCGGCCTCATTGGATTCGTAATTTACCCAGTTCTTCCCAAGCGTTACATCGATCCCTGGCAGTTGTTCAATCCGAGTGATGCCTGGATCAGCGTCATCGCAATCGCCGGGATTGGTTTTGTGAACTATGTATTTCTGAGGATTTACAGCACACGCGGTCTCTACCTTAGTGCTCTCTTCGGTGGACTGGTCAATAGCAGTGCCACGGTCGCCGAGTTAGCCGGTCGCGCGGTCGAAACCGGCATGATTGCGCGGACTACGACCCTGTGTCTTCTGACAACGATCGCCATGTTCGCTCGGAACCTTATTCTTGCCACTTTGTTTTCGCCCAAATCGCTCAGTGCGACACTGGTGCCCCTTTTGGCTATGACTCTCGTTGCCGGATTGTGGATGTGGCGGGATCGCGTTATCGAACAGACCGTCCCGGGAACACTGAAGCTTGCATCTCCCATCTCACTTACGAAAGTGCTGTGGTTCGGTACGCTGTTCATCACAATCCAAATTGCCGGAACCCTCCTGACCCGGCGTTTTGGCAGTTACGGTATGCTCGCGACTGGAATTTTCGGAGGGCTCGTAAGCAGTGCCAGCACAACTGCGGCAGCAGCCACGCTGGCCATGCATGGGAGTATCAGTCCGGCTTTGGCGGGAAGCACGACCGTTCTCGCTTCTCTGTCGAGCGCGGCCGTCAATCTGCCGATAGTGTGGCGCGCAGCCAAGGATAAAGCGGTAGTGCGAAGACTAAGCGCCGAAGTGTTTACAGTTGTGGCGATAGGCATAGCTGCTGTAGCAATTGATCGAGTCTTCCAGTTTTCAGAGCTGTTGCTGAAGAAATGAGACATCGATTCTCGTCAATGTACGCTGATCGCTATCGGATGGTTGGGTTGGAACACGAACATCGCTTCCAGAGGGGAAATAATTCCATGAAAACTCTTCTTATTGCCTTAACCATTTCGATTTGCTCCAGTGTTGCAGCGGCGCAGCAATTCTCGTCTGTACCAGGACAGGGCCGTTCGATGGTTGTAACGAAGCTGGGCATCGTGGCGGCCCCTCAATTTCTGGCTTCGCAAGCCGGCGCGCACATTTTGGAACAGGGCGGGAACGCTGTGGATGCGGCTATAGCCGCGAACGCTGTCATGGGCGTGGTGCAGCCGTATGTAAATGGCATGGGCGGCGATCTGTTTGCACTCTACTACGACGCAAAGGCAAACAAGCTCTATGGATTGAATGCAAGTGGCTGGACGGCGAAGGCGCTGACCATCGAATATTTGAAATCGCATGGTGTCGATAAGATCAATCCCATTGGCGTCGAAACGATCGATATTCCCGGTGCTGTGGCCGGGTGGGATGCGTTGCGCGGCAGGTTCGGTAAGCTGCCCTTCTCCGAAATCCTCGCGCCGGCGATTTACTATGCACAAAACGGGTTCCCGCTGGCCGAGAGAAATGCGCGCTATTGGGTTGCGAAGAGCTTGATGCACCAACCTGGATACAAAGAGACATACATGCCAAACGGCGTGGCGCCGAAACTGGGGGATGAGTTCAAGAATCCGGCTCTCGCCGATTCGTTTCGGCAAGTGGCAGAGCACGGCCGTGACGCTTTTTATAACGGCCCGATGACCGAGACCATGGTGAAATTCCTCCAGGCGCAGGGTGGTACGCACACGCTCGAAGATTTCCGAGACTTTCAGCCCGAATGGATCGAGCCGATCTCGACCACGTATCGCGGATGGACGGTCTACGAACTTCCCCCGAACGGGCAAGGAATTGCCGCGTTGACCATGTTGAATATCATGGAGCAGTTTCCGCTTGGACAATATCCTCATAATTCCGTGGACGCGCTCCACATCATGATCGAAGCGAAAAAACTCGCGTATGCAGATATGTACAAGTACGTCGGCGACCCGCGATTCACGCCGGTTCCCGTCAAGGAGATGCTCTCCAAGGAACTGGCGAGAAAGCGCGCTGCCCTCATCAAAATGGACAAGGCTGCCTGCGAGGTGGTCCCGTCCGACATCGAGAAGATGCTCGATGCGCACGGTAATTCGACGATCTATCTTTCAACAATCGATAAAGACGGGGATATCGTTTCATTGATCCAGAGTAACTATGCTGGCTACGGCACGGGCATGGTCGCTCCCGGTCTTGGTTTTTCCTTTCAGAACCGCGGCGCGGGATTTCAATTGACGCCTGGTCTCCCGAATTCGCTGGCCGGTCACAAGCGGCCCCTGCACACGATTATTCCCGCGTTCATGGAAAAGGGAGACCTTCACATCGGCTTCGGCATTATGGGAGGCTGGAACCAAGCGCAGGCGCACGCGCAGTTTGTGGCAAACGTCGTGGACTACGGGATGAATGTGCAGGCCGCGCTTGAGCAGCCAAGATTCACGAAAGGAACGTTTGAAGGCTGCGACGTGCAGATGGAAAGCACGATTCCGCAGCCGGTCAGAGACGAATTAACCAAACGCGGGCATCAAATCGATTTGCTGGAGCCATATTCCTTTAGCGTAGGACAGGGTGAAGCTGTCGTGAGGGACGCGAAACGGGATGTGAACTTTGCTGGCTCCGATCCACGTTCGGATGGCGAGGCGATTCCACAAGAGCCGAACGCAAAATGAGCGCTTCGTGTGGGACCCGTCCGGATGCACAATAGGGAAATGATTCCGCAAAGCACGAGATTCCTCACGCTCAGCGCATTGATTTTCACTTCGGCCGGGATGCTGGCAGCGAATCCGGCGGACGCCACATCCGAACGCCATATCAAGACCGTTTGGGTGATCGTGATGGAGAACCAGAACTGGGCCTCCATAAAAGGCAACAAATCTGCCCCCTACATCAACCAGACGCTATTGCCTATGGCATCTCATGCGGAACAATACTTCAATCCTCCCAAAAATCATCCCAGCCTACCCAACTATATTTGGCTTGAGGCGGGAACGAACTTCCGCATCCTCAATGACGATCCACCTCGTGCAGATAGTCAGCCGAGCACGCAGCATTTGGTAACGCAGTTGAAGAATGCGCCGGGCGGAGGAGTATCTTGGCGGGCGTACGAGGAAAATATTTCAGGAAAAGACTGTCCCCTTTCGAATAAATATCCCTACGCCGTGCGCCACGATCCGTTCGTTTATTTTGATGACGTAACCGACAAGAAAAATGTCAGATCCGCCTACTGCATCGAACATATTCGTCCCTTCGATGAGTTGGCCAGGGACCTGGCCAGCAATTCGGTCGCGCAATACAACTTCATTACTCCCAACGTCTGGGATGACATGCACGATGGTCGTGCTCCTGCCTACAACCAAATCGCCCAAGGCGACGACTGGCTTGCCAAGAACCTCCCTCAGATCCTAAATTCGAAGTCCTATCGCGACGGCGGCGCAATTTTCATCACGTGGGATGAGGCGAATGTCGGCGATGGACCGATCGGAATGATCGTTCTCTCGCCGTTTGCCAAAGGCAACGGCTATAGCAACTTCGTTCATTATGATCACGGTGCGATGCTGCGAAGTGTCGAGCAGATCTTTGGAGTCACGCCCTACCTGGGTAATGCGGCAAATCAATCAGACCTGAAGGACTTATTCTCAGCCTTTCCATGATCGTGGAGGCGGTTTGAATCCATTGAACCTGCAGGCGCGTGGAGGAATCGAACCTCCGGTAAGAATTTGCAGACCCTTCGTTGCAACGGCAGCCGAACTCGTTACCGATTTGTGAGGCTTGAGCGAAGTCGATTGCGGATATGGTCAGTTCGGTCCCTCACAACCGCCGGCGCCGCTTCATGAACGAGCGCACCAATCCGCTACCGAGGACAGCCTCTGGGCGCAAGTGAAGGATGAGGGCGCCGCATATCAGCGCGAATCCAATTCGCGGCGCAACGATTGCAACGAGCGTAGCGGCGATAAAACTCGCAAGCACACCGAGAGATCGTCGCCTGGCCCTGCGCCGCACACTCTCGGATACACGCCCCGTGTCTGCACAGTCAAAGACTTCGTGCTCGAAAAAGTTGTACGCGATGTCGATACACACAAACAGCCCCGCGTAAAATGTTACCGGTGAAGACGCGAGTCGTGTGCGCGCGATCCAGGCAGTCGCAAAAGGCAAAAGCAGAGAGCGTAATAAAGGGATCGGCGGTCCGGCCGGCACCGCCATGCTTCCTCAAAAAGCTTGCGAGAATCGGGCTTCCAGGAATTCCCCCAGCTTGGCAGTAGCCTTAAACTGTGGAATCGGCTCCAGTTCCTTGAACGCCGAGGTAAAGGCATTCGATAGACTCCAGATTGTCCGTGGTCGAAACTCCTCATACTTTGGCTCGAAATACAGATCATGCACCGTGCGGGCCAGATGTTTGGGCGCCTCGAGCTTGGCCTCAACGAACGCCTCGTAGATGACCACCTTAGCGGTGACATCGGTCAATTCACTTCTCTGCCAGGCTTCGACCTGTTTTCGCATCGGCTCGAAATTTCGCTGCATTCGATCCACGCCGACCGCGATGCAGTCGATGAGGGAGAATGACTTCGAGTGTTTGGCGAGCACCGGGGTGAAGTCCCCTGCGAATGCCATGTTCGAGCATACGAACACGCGATAACCGCAGGTCATCGCCAGACGCATGCTCTTGTCATGGGAATTCCGCAACCCGATGGAAAAGCGGCATCCCTCCATCTCGGTTGCGAGATCCAAAACGCCGAACGCCTTCATGCCATCCGGCGAGACTGCATACTCGTCGTGGACCACGCCAATGTGGCGAAATCCCAGAGTCTCGATCAGGGCCTGCACAATTTCGTGATGCGGCACAGGGCGGTGGGTTTCGGTTGCTGGTGGTGTGGGCACCAGGGCTAGTTCTTCGCGGCCAATCGTCCGGCCACTGTAGCCAATGAGCGTACTGGTTTCTGACATACTGTTTTCTCCTTTGTGATTTGAAATACGATCTTCAAACTCGAGGAATCCGGCAGTCGATCAATTTGGGTGGGGATAGCGCAACCTGCTTTTGCTTCCGTCAATACTCGTCCGGCAACAGTAGGGTGGTCGACGACCGGTCCGCTTCCGTGATAATCCAGAGTTTTTCGCCAGCTGCTGTGGTGTAGTTGCTCAACAGCCGAAAACCGTGCGCCACGCTGAACTCGTTCTCTCGGACATCCTCCCGATCGAGTTCGCCCCAATCTCCTCCCGCATGCCGTCCCAGGAAGGACTCCGCGGACTGGTTCGCGCGTTCGAGTGCTCGAAGTGCACCAGGAGTCGCTACAATTCGCCCAAGCGGAAACATTGCAATCACGGGAGTGCCTCCTCTCTGCAACTTAAGTAGGTCCGAAACTTAGAAGCCTCGGAACTTTTCCTAAACCCAACTCAAATGTCCTTCTTGGAGAGAGTCGTGGAAGCCGCTGTCATTCATTGGAGTCCGAACAAGGAAGCCTGTTCTGGGACTGGGGCTCTTGCGCGGCGCCTTCTACCAGAGGACAATTCCGGTCGCCGCCCAAAGACCAGAATGGGCGCCGTGTCGAAGACCCCTTCGACCACACCCGCCGGATCATCCTGGGCATCGGCAAAAATGCTCTCCTCGGAGAAGGGGGCATCAGCTGTGCCGACAGAAGTTGCTGGGAACAACTTTTGATGTTCCAGGTTCAGCGCTTTCCAGACAGCATCCGCTGTTTCGCCGATGCCATTCCTCTCGACCAGTTCCCGCGCCATTGCCGACAGCATGTCATCGTCTTCGTCGATCGACTGCAAGCCCTCGCCGGCAAACTTACCTTCCATGGTGAGAGCCACGAGCAGCTTCTTCCCCATGAGGCGCAGACAGGAGGTCTGCATCGTCCCTTCGTAGCACAGAAACTTCACCCGCACTGGTCGCCTTTGGCCGATACGCCAGGATCTCCGACTCGCCTGGCGCAAAGTATGAAGCGAGTATCCCGACTCGTAGAAGAGGATCGTCGGGAAATCCAACAGGTCCAGACCCGTTTCCACAAGTTTCGGATGGCAGATCACGACTTGTGTGCCGTCCTTGACTTGCCTTGCGTACCAAGCTTCCCGCTTGGACGTGTCCACACTCGCGCGTAAGACCGCCGTGCGGATTCCTTCGTTGTCGAGGATTCGTCGAAGGCGCGCGGTCACATCATGCTTGGTGGTGTATACGACGAAGACCTGGCAGCGGCGTCCTTCG
>Ga0335083_10000624_pt1 | contig 52079 bp, 46 predicted proteins | sample Lox_Sample_42_FD_206716 | JGI IMG/M metagenome (GOLD analysis project Ga0335083, IMG submission 206716) | Soil microbial communities from Loxahatchee National Wildlife Refuge, Florida, United States - Lox_Sample_4.2 | ecosystem: Environmental > Terrestrial > Soil > Wetlands | place: USA...
GCGGGGGGGGGGGGGGGGGGGGGTGGTGGGGGGGGGGGGGGGGGGGGGGGGGGGGGTGGGCGGGCCGCCCCCCCCCCGCCCTGGGGCGGGGTTGGCGGGGGGGGGGGGGGGGGGGGGCCACCCCCCCCGGGGGGGCGCGGGGCACGGCCCGCCGCCCACCCCCCCCCACGCCGGTGAGATAGGGCGCGGGGATGCGCTCGCGGATGCGCCGCGTAATGAGCGCCGCGGCGCGCCGCGCGTCGGCGGCGCGCACCCGCCGTGCGAGCTGCGCGGGGCGCGCGGCGTGGGGCAGGCCGAGCGCGTGCAGCACCAGGGACGCCGCCTCGTCGCGCGCGTTGTCGGTGCCGTGGCCGAAGCACACCCCGGCGCGCTTTAGCCGCCGGGCGCCGCGCTCGATCAGCAGCCGCACGCTCGGCGCAGCCGCCCCCCGGGCGCGCCCGGCGCGCGGGCGTGTGTGAAATAATTCGCGCATGCAGCTGACGCCGGCCCGCGTGCTCGTAGTCCTCGCCGCACTCGCTGCGGCGGCGGCGGGCTTTTACCTCGCGCGACAACTTGACAGGGCAGCCCCGGTGCTGGCAAGCGGCACGTGGTTCCCGGTGGCGCGCGAGGTCGGGGAGTTCACGCTCACCGATGCAGCCGGCCAAGCCTTCACGCGGCAGCGCCTCGCGGGCGCCCCGACCCTGGTGTTCTTCGGCTTCACCCACTGTCCGGACGTGTGCCCGACGACGCTCGCGAAGCTCGCGCAGGTGCGCGCGCAGGCGCAGCTACCGCAGCTGCGGGTGCTGTTCGTAAGCGTCGACCCCGCGCGCGACACCCCGGCGGTGATCGGGCAGTACGTGCACGCCTTCGACCCGCAGTTTGAGGGCGTGACCGGCACGCCGGCCGCCATCGCCACGCTCGCCGCGCGCTTCGGGGTCGCGGTGCAGCGGGTCGAGCTGCCGGGCGGGGACTACACCATGGACCATTCCGCCGTGGTGTTCCTGCTCGATGCCGCCGGCCACATCGCCGCGGTGTTCACCCCGCCCTTTGACACGGCAGCGATGAGCGCTGACCTCAGGGCCGCCGCACCCTACCTCGGCACCCGCGGCACATGAGCGACGCGGCTCGCGCCGGGCTTGGGGCACGCGCCTTCATCGCGCTGCAGTACCTGCTGCCGCAGCACGCGCTCTCGCGCCTGGTGTATCAGCTGACCCGCGCACGCACGCGCTGGCTCAAGAACGCGCTCATCCGCTCCTTCGTCGCGCATTTCCGGCCCGACATGAGCGAGGCCGAGCAGCCCGACCCGCTTGGGTTTGAGAGCTTCAACGCCTTCTTCACGCGCGCGCTGCGCGCCGGCGCGCGCCCGGCGGCATCCGACGCAGGCACGCTCGTCTCCCCGGTCGACGGCACCGTGAGCCAGATCGGGCGGCTCGATGGCTCCAAGCTCCTGCAGGCCAAGGGTCACGCCTACACGCTCGAGGCGCTGCTCGATGAGCGGGACGAGTGGGCGGCGCGGCTGCGCGGCGGCTCCTTCGCGACCTTGTATCTCGCGCCCTACAACTACCACCGCATCCACATGCCGCTCGCCGGCACGCTGCGCGCGGCCTGGTACGTGCCGGGCGCGCTGTTCTCCGTCAACGCCGCCACCGCCGCGAGCGTACCCGGCCTGTTCGCACGCAACGAGCGCGTGGTGTGCGTGTTCGAGGACGGCGCGCTCAGCTTCGCCCTGGTGCTGGTGGGGGCGCTGTTCGTCGGCAGCATGGCCACCGTGTGGCACGGCGAGATCACCGCGCGCGCCCGCCGGGCGCGCACCGCGCTCGACATCACGACCGGCGTGCCGGCCGCGCAGCCGCGCAGCGCCGAGCTCGGCCGCTTCAACATGGGCTCCACCGTGATCCTGCTGGCGCCTCCCGGGGAGCTCGACTGGGAGGCCGCGCTGGCAAGCGGCAGCACCATCCGCGTCGGCCAGAGCCTGGCGCGGCTCGCATGAGCGGCGCGGCCGAGTGGCGGCCGAGCGCCACGCGCGCACGCCTCGAGGCGCGCGCGGCCCTGCTGGCGCGCACGCGCGCGTTCTTCGCCGCACGCGCCGTGCTCGAGGTCGATACGCCGCTGATCGTCAATGCCGCGGTGACTGACGTGCACGTCCACTCGGTCAGCGTGCAGCTAAGCGCCCCGGACGGACGCGGCCCGCCGGGCCGCGCCTTCCTGCACACCTCGCCCGAGTACGCCATGAAGCGCCTGCTGGCCGCGGGCAGTGGCGACATCTATCAGATCTGCCACGTGGCGCGCGCGCTCGAGTACGGGCGGCTGCACAACCCCGAGTTCACGCTCATCGAGTGGTACCGCGTCGGCTGCTCGCTGCCGCAGCTCATGGCGGAGGTCGAGGCGCTGGTGCGCGAGCTCCTCGGCGCCGCCGGCGCCGGGCGGCGCGCGGAGCGCGTGAGCTACCGCGACGCCTTTCACGCCGCGCTCGCCCTGGATCCCCTCGACGCCCCGGACGCGCAGCTGGCCGCCGCGGCCGCCGCGGCGGGACTCGAGCACTCCCCCGGCGCCGGCCGCGACGAGCACCTCGAGTTCCTGATGGCGACCCGCGTCGGCCCGCGGCTCGGGCGCGGGGCACTCACCTTCGTGCACGGCTACCCGGCGAGCCAGGCGGCGCTCGCGCGCCTGGACCCGCAGGACCTGCGGACCGCGGCGCGCTTCGAGCTCTACGCCGAGGGCATCGAGCTCGCCAACGGTTTCCACGAGCTCGGCTCCGCGACCGAGCAGCGCGCGCGTTTTGCGCACGACAATGCCGAGCGCGAGCGCCGCGGCCTCACCAAGCACGCGCCCGATGAGCGGCTGCTGGCGGCACTCGCCAGCGGCCTGCCCGACTGCGCCGGAGTGGCGCTCGGCTTCGAGCGGGTGCTCATGCTGGCCACCGGCGCTGCGCACATCGAGGAGGTATTGGCGTTCCCGACCGCGCGCGCCTGAGAATAGGCCCCTTGCGTCCCGAACCCCTGCAACCGCCATGAGCTTTGCGAGCCGCCGCTACGACTTCGAGGACAAGGCCGCCGCCTACCGCGAGCTCGCCGCGCAGCTGCGCGCGCTGCTCGGCGGCGAGCGCGACTTCATCGCCAACGCGGCCAACACCGCGGCGCTCATCTATGACGCCCTGCCGGCGCTCAACTGGGCGGGCTTCTACTTCCTCAGGGACGGGGAGCTGGTGGTCGGACCCTTCCAGGGTAAGCCCGCCTGCGTGCGCATCGCACTCGGCAAGGGCGTGTGCGGCACGGCCGCGCTCGAGCGGCGCACGCTGGTGGTGCCGGACGTGCATGCCTTCCCCGGCCACATCGCCTGTGATGCCGCCTCGCGCTCGGAGATCGTCGTGCCGCTGCTCGCGGGCGCGCGGCTCCTCGGCGTGCTCGATCTCGACAGCCCCGAGCCGGGGCGCTTCGATGCAGCGGACGCCGCGGGGCTCGAGGTGCTCGCGGCGCTGTTCGTCGCGGCCAGCTCCGCGGGATGACGACCGCCCGCCTCTCGGGGCGCGGCCTGCTCGCGGGTGCGGGCGCGTTCACCATCTGGGGGCTCTTCCCGCTGTACCTGCATCCGCTGCGCGAGGTGCCGGCACTGCAGATCATCGCGCAGCGCATCAGCTGGTCGTGCGTGTTCGTGCTCGGCTGGATGCTGCTGCGCGGGGAGCTCGGCGAGCTCGGCCCCATCCTGCGCCGCCCGGCGCTCGCCGGCAGGCTGCTGCTCTCCGCGCTGCTCATCAGCAACAACTGGCTGGTGTACGTGTGGGCCGTGGGCCACGGGCACATCGTCGACACCAGCCTCGGCTACTACATCAATCCGCTCTTGAACGTGGTGCTCGGGATCGTCGTGCTGCGCGAGCGCCTCAACCCGGTGCAGTGGCTGGCGGTGGCGCTCGCGGCGGTGGCGGTCGCCTACATCACCTTCGAGGCCGGTCACCTGCCCTGGATCGCGCTCACCCTCGCGGTCAGCTTTTCCCTCTACGGGCTGGTGCGCAAGATGATCAGCGTGGCCGCGCTGCCGGGACTTGCGACCGAGACGCTGCTGCTGGCGCCCATCGCCACCGCTTACCTGCTGGTGTGCGAGGCGAGCGGCACGGGCGCGCTCGGACACTCCGGGCCGCTGGTGAGCGGACTGCTCGTCGGCAGCGGGCTCGCCACCGCGCTGCCCTTGTTCCTGTTCGCCTACGCGGCGCGGCTGCTGCCGTACTCGACCGTCGGCGTGCTGCAGTACATCGGTCCCAGCCTGCAGCTGGCCTGCGGCGTGCTCGTGTTCCACGAGCGCTTCGACGGCGCGCGCGCGCTCGGCTTCATCCTCATCTGGATCGCGCTCGCGATCTACGCCACCGACGGGGTGCTGCGCGCCCGGGCGGCGCGCGCGCTGCACGCACCGGCCCCGGACGCCGCGCGCTAGAAGCGCATGCCGATGACGATCGGCACGTACTCGAAGCGCTGGTGCATGTCGACCGAGTTGTAGCGCGCCTCGATGAACAGCGTCGACCCGGAGCGCAGCCGAAAGCCCATGCCGGCGCCGGCGTTCCAGCCGAACTTGGTCTCATCGTGCTGCGCGACGATGAAGTCGCCGCTGGCCACGTAGCAGTAGCCCCACCAGTCGCACACGTAGCCGTAGCCGTACTCGGTGAGGGAGATGCGCGAGTAGTACACCCCGCCGCCGCCGATCAGGTAGGCGTAGCTGTAGGAGTTGAAGGGCAGCCGCAGCTCGGCGTTGACGGTTCCCGACCAGATGTCGGCCCAGCCGTCGGTGATCTGCAGTCCGGTGCTCTCCTGGCCCTGCTGGATCAGGGCGCGCGCGGCCCTGTTGCTCGCGTAGTCGAGATCCAGGCGCAGCGCGAGCGGGCTCCCCGGCTGCTTGAAGGTGACTCCGCCGCCGATGTGCCAGCCGCTCTGCAGCAGGTCATCGGTGCTGCCGACCGGCTGGTTGAGGCCGGCCATGACGTGCCAGGTGACGGGGCGGTCATCGCTCGGGGCGCCGTAGTACTGCTGGGCCTGTGCCAGGGCGCCGGCGAGAAGCAGCACGCTGCCGCCGAGCAGGGCGAGCCGCTGTGACATGACGCAGTCCTTTCGTCAGTGCACCGCGCTTGAATGCCGCGCGTGGGCGGCACGAGGCTAACACACGGCGCGGCGGTGACCGGCGCCGTGCCCCGCTACTGCTTGCCGCGCGAGATGTACTCGCCGGTGCGCGTGTCGACGCGGATGACCTCGCCCTCGTTGATGAACAGCGGCACCCGCACCACGGCGCCGGTCTCGAGCTTGGCCGGCTTCTGGCCGCCGGTCGCGGTGTCACCGCGCAGTCCCGGGTCGGTCTCGACGATCTTCAGCTCGATGTGCGGCGGCGGCGTCACCACCAGCGGCACGTTGTTCCACAGCGTGACGATGCAGACGATGCCGTCCTTCAGCCACTGCGCGGCCTCACCCACGGCCGACTCGCCGGCGGTGTACTGCTCGAAGTTGTCCGGCACCATGAAGTGCCAGAAGTCCCCGTCCTTGTAGAGATACTGCATCTCGGTGTCGACCACGTCGGCGGCCTCGAGCGACTCGCCGGAGCGGAAGGTGCGCTCGATGGTGCGGCCGGTCTTGAGGTTGCGCACCTTGATGCGGTTGAAGGCCTGGCCCTTGCCGGGCTTCACGAACTCATTCTCGATGACGGAGTACGGATCGCCGTCGAGCAGGAGTTTCATCCCCCCGCGGATCTCGCTGGTGGTGTAGCTGGCCATTGGATCTCTCGTGATCTGCCGGGACCGCGGCAGGGGCGGCCCGCTCAAAGGGCCGCGTATGATAGCGGCAACCCCTAGGCGGTGCCAGAGCGCGCGGCGCGCACGCGCAGCCAGTGTCCGAGGGCCGCGCCGAGGGAGGCGACGCCCAGCCAGCTGTGCAGCTGCGCGGCGAGCGCGTGCGGCTCAGCGGTCAGGTAATAGAGCGCATAGCCGCTCACGACCAGCACCAGCGCGCACCCAAGCAGCCACAGTCCCGAGATGCGGTTGGCCACCGCCGACCAGCGCGCCGCGATATGTCCGGCGCCGACCCAGCCGAAGAGAAACACCCCCCCGACGGCCAGCAGCCCGTGCACGCGCATGAGCGGGGCCTCCCAGGGATTGGGCAGCGTGCCGAACTCGTTGTGCGCGGGGAAGGCCAGATGCAGCACGAGCCAGGCGCAGCCGGTGAGCCACAGCAGCGCGCACACCGCGAGGATCGTGGCGCGCAGCGTGCGCGTCATCGGCAGGCGCTGTACGCGCGAAGCCAGCTCACCGGGCGTGGCGTGCAGGTGGTGCTGCATGCTCAGACCGCCCCCGCCGCGCCCGACCCCAGGCTCACCTGCCACAGCGCCATGAGCCAGCGCACGCCCTGGGTGACGTGCTCGCAGGAGAGCGTCGCGCCGGCGATGTTCTTGATGTCGGTGCGCGGCCGCAGCGCATCGAGTGAGCCGCGGCCGGCGAACTGGCGCCGCCAGGACTCGCTGCGGATCTCCCCGCCGTGGCTCTCGCGGTAGCTGAGCACCTCGAGCGGCCCGAGGTGCCCGGCCGCGTCGATGCCCGCCGCGTAGGTAATGAAATCCTCCTTGCCGATCACCTCATCGATGAACACGTAGCCGAGGGTCTCGGTGCCGCGCTGCGCCCGGAAGGCCCGCAGGCTCCGGTGCGGCGGCTGCGGTCCGGCGAGCCCTGCCACCTGCTCGTGCTGCGCGGGGCTCAAGGCCAGCACCAGCTCGCTGAAGCGGTCGGCCTGCGGGAAGAGTGAGCGCTGCGCCTCCTCCACCGACAGGTAGTCGGCCGCGACCACCACCTGCGCCGGCAGTGCGGCGAGCGCCCCAAGCGTGCCCAGGGTGCAAAACAGCGCGGATTGCGTGCGGCTCATGACCGTGCGAGTCGTCCATCAAATGCGAATGATTCTTAATTACTGTAGCATAGGGCCGGCATGTTTGCCGCCGCCCCCACCGCCGGCGCGTTATGCCCGGAACGCGGCCCCGAGGGGGGTGCGGTGCTGCGGCGCATGCGCGTCGCGCTCGGAACGCTGGTCGTGATCGAGGCCCGGGCCGCCGCCGTCGAGCAGGCGCGTGCGGCGCTCGAGGCCGCCTTTGCGGCGCTCGAGGAGGTCGCCGCGCGCATGGATCCCGCGCGCCCGAGCAGCGATCTGGCGCGCCTCGCCGCCGCCGGCACGGACCGCAGCGTGCCCATCGATCCCCTGACCCACCGCGTGCTCGGCTTCGCGCAGCGCCTGAGCGAGCGCAGCGAGGGCATCTTCGATCCCTGCCTGCCGGAGCGCTCCGGCCGCATCGCCGACCTCGCACTGAGCAACCCCCGTGGGGCACCCGCGGCCTCCTGCCGCGTGCCCCTGCTCCTTGACCTCGGCGGCATTGCCAAGGGCTTCGCCGTCGATCGGGCCGTGGCGGCGCTGCGCGCGGGCGGCTGCAGCGCGGGGCTGGTGAACGCCGGCGGCGACCTGCGGGTGTTCGGCGCGCAGGCGCTGCCTCTCCTGCTGCGCCACGCCGGTCGCGTGCGCGGCGCGCTCGAGCTGCAGGACGCGGCGCTCGCGGTGAGCGAGCGCCGCGCCGCGGGCGCGCCCCCCGGACACCGCGGCTACTACAGCCGCGTACCCGGCGCCATGCACGCGCGGCGCTACGCCGCGGTGCGCGCCGCTGATGCCATGAGCGCCGATGCGCTCACCAAGTGCGTGCTGCTGTGCCGCGCGAGGCAGGCGCGGCGGCTGCTGGATGAGTACGGCGGCGAGCGGATTTTCTGAAGGGTGCCGGCGCGGCTCTTTCCGCGACACCGCTCACGCGGGCGCATACACGGCGGGTGCTAGAATCCGCCCCGCTTGCGCGCGCATTGTGGAGGCCGCCTTGTGTCCGAGCCGAACGCCGTCCCGCTCATCGTACTGAGCTCGGCACGCGATCCGGTCGAAGCCGTCAACAGCGTGCTGCGCCGCGCGGGCCACCCGGTGCATTGCACCTGGATCCCGGCGCTGCGCGATCTGGGCGATGCGCTCTCGCAGATCAATCCGGAGCTGCTCCTGGTGGTGGCCGGCACGCCCGCCGAACTCACCCCGGCGCTCGAGCTGCGCGACCAGATGGCCCCGGCCGTCCCGCTGCTCCTGCTCGCCCCGGCGGTCGATGAGGCGCTGATCGCCGCCGCCATCGAGCGCGGGGCGCGCGACGTGGTGACGCTCGCCAACCCGGCGCGGCTGCAGGCGGTGGTGCTGCGCGAGCTCGAGGTGTTCCGCAACGCGCGCGCGCTGGATGCCATGCAGAAGACCGCCCAGGATGCCCGCAGCCAGCTCGATGTCGTGCTGCAGCGCTCCAACGACGCCATCATCCAGGTGCAGGAAGGCATCGTCGTCGAGGCCAACCCGGCCTGGCACGAGCTCTACGGCGTCGAGGACGGCATCGCCGGGCAGCCGGTCATGGACCTGTTCGAGGAGGCGACGCATGCGGCGCTGCGCGGGGCGCTCGCCGCCTGCCAGCAGGGGCGCTGGAGCGATCACGCGCTGCGCGCCAACGCGCTGCTCGCCGACGGCACGGTGCTGCCGCTGGAGATCACCCTCGCACTCGGTGAGCACGAGGGCGAGCCGGCGGTGGTGCTGGTGGTGCCGGCCCGCCCGCGCGAGGAACTCACCATCCCGGTACCGGCGCCGGCACCGCGCCCGGAGCCGGCCGCCGGCCTCATGCGCCGCCCGGAGCTGCTCGAGTCGCTCGCCGAGCGCCTCGCCACGCCCTCCCCCGGCGGCATGCGCTGCCTCGCGCTGGTGCGCATCGACAAGTTCGGCGCGCTCGAGCGCGTGGTCGGCGCCACGGCGAGCGAGGAAGTGCTCAACGAAGTGGCGCGGCTGCTCAAGGAGACGCTGCACCCGAAGGAGGTCGCCGGCCGCTTCGGCGGCGTGCGCTTCCTCGCCCTCCTCGAGCGCGGCAACGAGCACGACATCAACGCCTGGAGCGAGCGGCTGCTGGGGCGCGTGCAGCGCCACGTCATGCGCATCGGCGACAAGTCGGTGTCGGTCACCTGCACCATCGGGCTGTCGGTGGTCTCCCCCGGGCACGCAGACCTGGATGCCGTGATCCAGGATGCGATCGAGGCGGCGCGCAAGGGCGCGGCGCGCGGCGGCAACCAGAGCATCGGCTCGGACCGCGCCGACAACGACAGCCGTGTCATGTCCTACGACACGGTGTGGGTCAAGCACATCAAGGCGGCTCTCATGGAGAACCGCTTCCGCCTGGTGCAGCAGCCGATCGCGAGCCTGCAGGGCGATGACCCGGGCATGTTCGACGTGCTGGTGCGCATGATCGACCAGCAGGGACGCGAGGTGCTGCCGTCCGAGTTCATGGCGGCGGCGAGCCGCAACGACCTGATGAAGAACATCGACCGCTGGGTGGTGGGGGCCTCGCTGTCCTTCGCCGCCCAGAAGAAGCCGGCGTGCCTGTTCGTGCGGCTCTCGCGCGAGAGCGCGCGCGATGAGGCCTTCCTCGAGTGGCTCGACAATCACCTGCGCACCAGCCGCGCCGAGCCACCGCGGCTGTGCTTCCAGGTGACCGAGGAGGGCGCCGCGAGCCACGTGCCCGAGGTCAAGCGCCTGGCCAGCGCGCTGCGCGAGCGGCACTTCCGCTTCGCGCTCGAGAGCTTCGGCTCCGGGCGCGACAGCACCGGCATGCTCGAGTCGGTGCCGCTCGACTTCGTGAAGATCGACGGCACCCTGGTGCAGGGGCTCTCCGGGGATCCGCAGCTGCAGCAGAACGTACGCCTGCTGGTCGAGGCGGCGCGGCGCAAGGGCATCCAGACGATCGCCGAGCGCGTCGAGGACGCCAACACCATGGCGGTGCTGTGGCAGATCGGCGTGCAGTACATCCAGGGCTACTTCGTCAACCAGCCCGAGGAAGTGGTGCTGCGCGCCGAGCGCTAGGCTCGCGCCCCGCGCGGCCTAGAAGGCCAGCCCCAGGCCGAGGTCATAGCGCTTGAAGTTCGAGTTCTCGTCGAACCACTGGTAGTCCGCCTTCAGCACCACGTGCGGCGTGATGTAGAAGTTCGCGCCCACGGTCCACACCCTGTCCTGGTACTTCGGCCAGTAGCCGAAATCCCCCGGCGTCGCTGACATCGGCACCAGCCCCGTCGGGATGTCCGGCCCGCTGCTGCCCGCCCAGCTCGCCCCGAGGTTGTAGCGCTCGAAGCGCGCAAACGGCGCCAGACGGTAGTCGCCGTGCTCCCACGCCTGCCAGGCGCCCTGCAGGTAGTAGCCGTAGAACGAGGAGGGAATCGGGTTCGGCGAGCCGGGGAAGAGCTCGTTGGTCGCGGCCAGATCGCTGATCGTGCCGCGCGCGTAGAGCGCCGTGAAATCGAACGGCCCGGGCGTCCAGCGCACGTGGCCCTCCCAGAGCGTCACGCGCGGATCGCCCGGGCCGGCGGCGACCGCCTTGCCGCTGCTGACGGCGCCGCCGATGGTGAGCCCCGGCACGCCGTAGTAGCTGAGCGCCACGTACTGCGAGAGGTGGCGCGCGTTGGCGAGCGCCAGCTCCTGGTGCGAGGCCTGCAAGGGCGCGATGTCGCTGTCCTCGAGCTCGAGCGCGGTGCGGTACGGCGGGAACTCCGGCTGGAAGTCCCACTTGGAGAGGTCGAAGCCGGTGGTGACGCCGACGTTCCAGCCGAAGCCGCCGGCGGTGTCGCCGTGCAGGTTGAAGCCGCCCTCGCGCCAGGTGCTCGGGATGATGAGCGTCTCGACGAAGTTGCGCTGCACGCCGTAGAAGTTGGTCGGCTCGTGGTGCTCGTTGAGGAAGCCGAAGGGCATGAGGAACAGCCCCGCGCGTACCGTCACCGCATCGCTCACGCGCTGATCGACGTAGAACTGCTCGACCTCGAACTCGCCGACGTCGTCGGCCGAGGACACCGCGTGCTCGACTTCGTACTCGGAGTTGAACTCGGTGCGGTCGCTGAACTGGTAGCCGATGCCGAACACGGCGCGCGCCAGGTCCATCCTGGTCTGCGCCGGCTCATCCACCGGGTGCGTGTAGTAGAGCTCGCCGTAACCCCAGAGCCGCAGCCCGCCCAGGCTGCCGAGGGAGGAGCTGACCGGTGTGCCGGCGCTTGAGGGTGCGGCGGTGGCGGCGGCCGCGGGCAGCGCCGAGGCATTCGCCGCGACGGCCGCCTGCGCTGCGGCCGCGGCGCCGGGGGCTGCGGGTGCGCCCGTGGCGGGGGCGCCGAGCTGCGCCAGCTGGCGGTCGACCTGCGCCTGGTGCTCGCGCAGCGCGCGGTTCTCCTCGCTCAGCTGCTGCACCGAGGCCGCCAGCTGCGCGAGCTGGCGCTGCAGGTCAGCGAGGCTCGGCTCGGCGGCGCGGGTCGGCGGTCCGCCGGCAATCACCGCGACCGCCGCCACCAAGAGCGCGGCGGTGCGCGCGAGGCGCGCGGCAGGATGGCATACAGAGGCGTTCATAGGCGCTGTCTTTCGGTAAGTTGCGTGGGTCACTCGGCTCCCGGCGCGCACTGCGCCGGGACGTTGTAGGAGCCGGGGTTCTGCGGATCGAAGCCGTCGGTGAGCGTGCACAGGAACGCCACCAGGTCATCGATCTCCGCGGCGGTGAGGGTCGGCGCGTTACCGCCGGCGAAGGTCGGCAGCGTGTAGGGGGTCTCACCGACGTTGACGTTGCCGTCCCACAGCACCGGCAGGTCGTTGTACTGGTAGAGATCCGGCGTGCCCTCGGCGGCGAGGAAGAACGTGCCGACCGCCTGGTAGGGGTTGCCGCCCGGCCCGGCCGGCACCGCGTAGGGGTTGTTGCCGGTGTTGTTGTTGATGTCGCGCGTCACGTAGAACTGCACCAGCTTGTGCAGCGTCGGCAGCGCGCCGTTGTGGAAGTACGGCGCGGTGATCGCCACGTTGCGCAGCGTCGGCACCTTGAACTGCCCGCACAGCCAGCTGCTGTGGCTCAGGTCCGGGCGCGGGTTCGGGTCGTTGGCCGGCGGGGCGAAGGGCCCGCACAGACCGAGGTCGTAGTAGGCGTACTCGGCGTCGGCGGGCACGTTGAGCGGTGCCGGCAGGTAGTCGAGCGGCACGCCGCTCACCGGGCTCTTCGGGTCCGGCAGGTTGGCGGGGATACTCCAGTTGCGCGGCACGCCGATGTTGTCGTAGGTGAAGTCGGTGAACAGCGGGTGCGAGCTGTAGCCCTGACTCACGCTCGGGTGGCAGGCGGTGCAGTTGCCCTTGCCGGGGTTGTTGAACAGCGCGAGCCCGTTCTGCTCGCTGCTGCTGAGGGCCACCTGCCCGTCCAGCCAGGCGTCGAACTTGCTGCTGAAGGGCGCGAAGCGCGGATCCTCGGTCTCGAAGGCCGCGAGCGCGCTGCCGATCGCCGCGAGCGTCGCCTCGGGATCCGAGAGCACTGCGGTGCCGAAGGCGGCCACGAACAGCTGCAGCGTGGCGCTCGAGGCCTGCAGCCGCGCGCTCACCTCGGCGGCGTCCTGGTTCGCCATCTCGAACTCGCTCACGAAGGGCTGCTCGGCCTGCACCGCGAGCGAGGAAGCGCGCCCGTCGCGGAAGAAGCCGCCGGTCGGGGTGTCGTCATCGAGGAAGAACGCCGGCGTGAAGCGGGTGTAGAGGAGCGAGGGGGTGTTGCGGAAGCCCGGCAGGTCCATGCTGCGGCCGCCGAGCGGCACGGGCAGGCCGTGGTCAGTCGCCGGGTCCGCGGTGAAGGCGCGCGCGGGCACGTGGCAGGTCCCGCAGGACTGCTGCCCGGAGGCCGAGAGGGTCTTGTCGAAGAACAGCGCCTGCCCCGCGAGCGCCCGGGCCGACAGGCCCGTCGGTGGGGGTGGCGTTCCCCCGGAGCCGTCCCCGCCACCGCAAGCGTTCAGCAGCGCGCACGCCGCCGCTGCGGCACCGGCCGCCCTCCACGCCCACATTCCTCAGCCCTCAGGTCGGTCGATCCAAGTCTGAATAGGAATATAAATGAGAATCATTCCTATTCGCAAATAGAATCGATGCAGGTGTGACCCACGTTCCAGGGGACTGCTTCAGGTTCGGATCCGGTTCAGTTCCCGCCCGGAGCGGGTGCGTTCAGGCGCTCTTGGGGGCGCTGGCTTCCATGCGGGTGATCTTGCGCGGCCAGCCGCGCCTGAGCACCGCGCCACGCTGGGCGCGCTCACCGAGGTAGTCCCTGAGCTCCTTCCACTCGAGCACCTTCTGCTGCTCGCCGGACCAGAGCACCAGGCTCGACTGCGGCGCCACCACGGCGAGTGCGGTCATCAGCTCGCTGCGCGCCCGCGCCTTCTTGCCGGGGATGTCGTAGAGCTTGTTGCCCTTGCCGCGCGGCATCTCCGGCACCTCGCTCACCGGGAAGGTGAGGAGCTTGCCCTCGCTGCTGACGACGGCCACGAGGCTCTCGGGGCTGGGCACCGGCGCGGGCGCGAGCACGTGGGCGTTCTCCGGGACGCTGAGCACGGTCTTGCCGGCGCGCCGATCGGTGACGAGGTCCTTCAGGCGCGCCGTGAAGCCGTAGCCGGCATCGGTGGCGAGCAGCCACAGGTCCTCGGGCTCTCCGATCATGACGCCGGCGAACTTCGCGCCATCGGGCGGGTCGAGCCGCCCGGAGAGCGGCTCGCCGTGCCCGCGCGCCGAGGGCAGCGAGTGCGCCGGCAGCGCGTAGGTGCGCCCGGTGCTGTCGATGAACACCGCGCTCTGCAGGCTGCGGCCGCGCGCGAGTGCCTGGAAAGCGTCCCCGCCCTTGTAGGCGAGCGCGGCGGGCTCGATCTCGTGGCCCTTGGCCGAGCGCACGAAGCCGCCGGTCGAGAGCACCACCGTGACCGGCTCGTTCGGAATGAGGCTGGTCTCGTCGATCGCCTGCGCGGCCTCGCGCTCGATGATCTTGGTGCGCCGCTCGTCGCCGTACTTGTCCGCATCCGCGCGGATCTCGCTGGCGATGAGCTTCTTCAGCTTCGCCTTGCTCTTCAGCAGCGCCTCGAGCTCCTCGCGCTCGGCGGCGAGGCCCTTCTGCTCCTCGCGGATCTTCATCTCCTCGAGCTTGGCGAGGTGGCGCAGGCGGGTGTTGAGGATCTCCTCGGCCTGCTCGTCGGAGAGCTTGAAGCGCTTCATCAGCACCGGCTTCGGCTCCTCCTCGCGACGGATGATGCGGATCACCTCATCGAGGTTGAGGAAGGCGATCAGCAGCCCATCGAGGATGTGCAGCCGCCGCGCGACCTTCTCCAGGCGGTACTGCAGGCGGCGCGTGACGGTGCGGGTGCGGTACTCGAGCCAGTCGGCGAGCACCTCCTTCAGGCCCATCACCCGCGGCCGCCCGTCGAGGCCGATGATGTTGAGGTTGACGCGGTAGTTGCGCTCGAGGTCGGTGGTCGCGAACAGGTGATTCATCACCTCGGTGAGATCCACGCGGTTCGAGCGCGGCACCAGCACCAGGCGCGTCGGGTTCTCGTGGTCGGACTCGTCGCGCAGCTCATCGAGCATCGGCAGCTTCTTGGCGCGCATCTGCTCGGCGATCTGCTCCTGCACGCGCGTCGGGGACACCTGGTAGGGGAAGGCGGTGATGACGACGTTGCCCTCCTCGATCTCCCAGGTGGCGCGCGCCTTGAAGGTGCCGACGCCCTTGTCGTAAAACTCCTTGAGGTCCGCGCGCGGCGAGATGATCTCGGCCCCGGTCGGCAGGTCCGGGCCCCTGACGTGCTTCATGAGCGCCGCGGTGGTGGCCTCGGGCTCCTCGAGCAGGTGCACGGCGGCGGCGGCCACCTCGCGCAGGTTGTGCGGCGGGATGTCGGTGGCCATGCCGACCGCGATGCCGGTGGTGCCGTTGAGCAGCAGGTTCGGCAGCCGCGCCGGCAGCAGCGAGGGCTCCTCGCGCGAGCCGTCGTAGTTGGCGACCCAGTCGACCGTGCCCTCGGAGAGCTCGCTCAGCAGCACCTCGGCGTAGCGCGTGAGCTTGGCCTCGGTGTAGCGCATGGCGGCGAAGGACTTCGGGTCATCCTGCGAGCCCCAGTTGCCCTGGCCGTCGATGAGCGGATAGCGGTAGGCAAAGGGCTGCGCCATGAGCACCATCGCCTCGTAGCAGGCCGTGTCGCCGTGCGGGTGGAACTTGCCGAGCACGTCGCCGACGGTGAGCGCGGCCTTCTTGTGCTTGGCCACCGCCGAGAGCCCGAGCTCGCTCATGGCGTACACGATGCGCCGCTGCACCGGCTTCAGGCCATCGCCGAGCGCCGGCAGCGCGCGGTCGAGGATCACGTACATCGAGTAGTCGAGGTAGGCCTTCTCGGTGAAGGTGCGCAGCGGCTGGCGCTCGATGCCCTCGAAGTTCAGCTCCTGGTTCTCCGGCACGCCTACACCTGCACTTCCGCGAGATTGCCCTTCGCTTCGAGCCACTCGCGCCGGTCGGCCGCGCGCTTCTTGGCGAGCAGCATGTCCATCAGCTGATCGGTGTTGTCCTTGCCCTCGATGGTCAGCTGCACCAGGCGCCGCGTGCGCGGGTCGATGGTGGTCTCGCGCAGCTGCGCCGGGTTCATCTCGCCCAGGCCCTTGAAGCGCGTGACGCTCGGCCTGGTGCGCGGGCTCTCCTTCTCGATGCGCTTGAGCGTCTGGTCGCGCTCGGCGTCATCGAGCGCGTAGTGCACCTGGCGGCCCGCATCGATGCGATACAGGGGCGGCATGGCCACGTAGACGTAGCCCTGCGCCACCAGCGGGCGGAAGTGGCGCAGGAACAGCGCGCACAGCAGGGTCGCGATGTGCTGCCCGTCGGAGTCGGCGTCCGCGAGGATGCAGATCTTGTGGTAGCGCAGCTGGCTCAGGTCGCTCGCGCCCGGGTCGACCCCGAGCGCGACCGCGATGTTGTGCACCTCTTCGCTGCCGGCGAGCTGCCCGGCATCGAGCTCCCAGGTGTTCAGGATCTTGCCGCGCAGCGGCATGATCGCCTGGAAGTCCTTGTCGCGGGCCTGCTTGGCGGAGCCGCCGGCCGAGTCGCCCTCCACCAGGAACAGCTCGCAGCGGCGCGGCTCCTGGCTCACGCAGTCGGCGAGCTTGCCCGGCAGCGCGGGTCCGCCGGCGATTCGCTTGCGCACCACGCGCTGCGCGGCGCGCGCGCGCTCCTGGGCGTTGGCGATGGCGAACTGCGCGATGCGCTCGCCGGCGTCCGGGTGGCGGTTCAGCCACAGGGCGAGCGAGTCGCGCGTGAAACCCTCCACCAGCGGCGCGGCATCGCGCGAGCCCAGGCGCTCCTTCATCTGCCCGGCGAACTGCGGCTCGTGGATCTTCACCGACAGCACGTAGTTGGCCTTGTCCCAGACGTCCTCGGGGGTGAGCTTCAGTCCGCGCGGCACGAGGTTGCGGAACTCGCAGAACTCGCGCACCGCCTGCGCCACCCCGGCGCGCAGCCCGTTGACGTGCGTGCCGCCCTCGATGGTGGGAATCAGGTTGACGTAGCTCTCGCCGATCACGCTCTGCGCGTGCGGCGCCCAGCACAGCGCGTAGTCCACCGCGTCGTCGTCCTCGCTCTTGGTGGCGGTGATGGGCTCGGCGGGGATGCGCTCCTCCTTCTGCAGCTCCTCGATGAGGTAGGCGCCGAGGTCGCCGGTGTAGAACCACTCGTCCTTCTCACCGCTCGCCTCGTTCTTGAAGGTGACGCGCAGCCCCGGGCACAGCACCGCCTTGGCCTTGAGGGTGTGCTTGAGCTGCGGCACGGAGAACTTGTCGGAGTCGAAGAACTTCGGGTCCGGCCAGAAGCGCACCGTGGTGCCGGTGTTGCGCTGGCCGACGCTGCCGATCTCCTCGAGCTTGGAGGCGATCTTGCCGTCGCGGAAGGAGATGTTGTATTCCTTGCCGCCGCGCTTGATCCAGCACTCGAGGTGCTTGGAGAGCGCGTTCACCACCGACACGCCCACCCCGTGCAGGCCGCCGGAAAACTTGTAGGTCTTGTCGGTGAACTTGCCGCCGGCATGCAGCCGCGTGAGGATCAGCTCCGCGCCGCTCACCTTCTCCTTGGGGTGGATGTCCACCGGCATGCCGCGCCCGTCGTCGGCGACCTGGAGCGAGCCGTCCTTGTAGAGCGTGACGTCGATCTGCTTGCAGTAGCCGGCGATCGCCTCATCGACGCTGTTGTCGATGACCTCGTGCGCCAGGTGATTCGGCCGCGAGGTGTGGGTGTACATGCCCGGCCGGCGCCGGACCGGCTCGAGGCCGCTGAGGACCTCGATGTCGGATGCGGTATAGGACTGACTCATCCGGTGATTGACACTCTCTGCCTGGTAGGCGCACGTGCGCCGCGAAGCCGGCGCGAGTGTAGCAGCCGCGGCGCAGCGGCGGCGGAATTCGCGCCCGGGCCCGGCAGCTCAGCGACTTAGGCGAGATCGGCGCTGAGTGCGCGCCGCGCCGGCTCGGCGAGCAGCACTTCGTGGCGGTAGGCCGGGTGATCCATGCCCACGGCTAGCGCCGCGTCCGCCTTGAGCGCGCCGATCATCGCCTCGCTCAGCTCGAAGCGCAGGAAGTGCACCGCGGAGGTCTTCTCGGCGTTCTCGCGCTCGAGGTCCTCGTCGGCGATGGCGAAGACGCGCTCGTGGCCCGCGACCTCGACGTAGCAGCGGTCCTCGATGCCCTTCAGGCGCGCGAGCGCCGCCGGCCGCGCGGCCGGCTCGAACTCGAGCAGCAGCGTCACCTTCCAGTTGCTGCCGTCGGGGATCAGCGGGTTGTAGGCGGCGAGCTCCTCGGCGATGCCCTCGGGCTCGAAGATGCGCTCGGTGCGCAGCATCTCCTGCACCTGGTACTGCACCGTGAGGCGATCCTCGAACAGCCAGGTGGCGTTCGGTCCCACCGCCAGCTGGCGCAGGCTCTTGTGCTTGAGGACCCGGGCGCGGAACGCCGGCCGCTCGCGCGCGTACTGCTCGAGCGACATGAGATCGGTGACGGCGAGCGCGGGCATGGCGCCTCAGAGCCCGTAGGCGAGGCGCAGCAGCCGCAGCGGGTGCTCGGGCTTGCGGCCGTCCTGCATGATGCTCTCGATCTGGTGCCCCGCCATCGGGCAGTCGCTCGAGTAGTGGTCGGCCTTGGCGGCCTCGACACGCTGCGCCACCGGGCGGCCGATCTTCACCGAGGCGGCGCGGAACTCCTGCTTCACCCCGTAGGTGCCGTTGTGCCCGGAGCAGCGCTCGATCACCTCCACGGTCGTGTCCGGCACCAGTCGCAGCACGTCGCGCGTCTTCAACCCGAGGTTCTGCACCCGCAGGTGGCAGGGCACGTGATAGCTCACCTTGCCGAGGCGCGCCGGGAAATCGGTGCGCATGAGGCCGGCACCGTGGCGCAGCATCAGGTACTCGAAGGGATCGAACATGTGCGCCGCCACGGCCTTCACGTCCGCATCGTCCGGATACATGAGCGGCAGCTCCTGCTTGAACATCAGCACGCAGGAAGGGATGGGGGCGACCAGGTCGTAGCCGGCCGCGACCGCTTGCGCGAGCTGCGGGATGTTGTACTCCTTCAGGCGCGCGACGCCCGCGAGATCGCCGAGCTCCAGGCGCGGCATGCCGCAGCAGCGCTCGCGCGGCAGCAGCGTCACCTCGATGCCGTTGTGCTCGAAGACGACCGCCAGATCCTCATCGAGCGCTGGCTCGTTGCGGTTACCGTAGCAGGTGGTGAAGAGCGCCACGCGCCCCGTGGTCGCCTCCGTGCTGCGCGCGCTGCGAGCGCCATCCAGGCCCGCCGGTGCGGTGCTGGTGCCGAGGCGCTTGAGGCGCTGGCGGGCGCTGCGCACCTCGTAGCGCGGCAGCGGCGCTGCGGGGTCGACGCCGAGCGCGCGCTGCAGGAGCGCGCGCCCGGGGGCGGAGTGGTTGACGGCGTTGACGACCTCGGCGATCACCGGGATGCCGGCGATCGCCCCGACCACGTCGGTCGCCGCCAGCACCAGCTCGCGCACCCCAAGTCCGTGCTCCTTGGTGCGGGTCGCCTTGGCGCGCAGCATCAGGTGCGGGAAGTCGACGTTCCAGGGATGCGGCGGCACGTACGGGCACTTCGTCATGAAGCACATGTCGCACAGGTAGCAGTTGTCGACCACCTCCCAGAACACCCGCTTGTCGAGCGCGTGTACCTCGCCCTCCTTGGTCTCATCGACCGCATCGAACAGCGTCGGGAAGGCGGCGCACAGGTTGAAGCAGCGGCGGCAGCCGTGGCAGATGTCGAAAACGCGCTCGAGTTCCTTCTCGAGCGCCTGGGAATCGTAGAACGCCTCGGTGCGCCACTCGAGCGGATGGCGTGTCGGCGCCTCGAGGCTGCCCTCGCGCCGTCCCTCCGGAGCGCCCGGGCCCGCAGGCGTCGTGCTCATGCGCTTCTGGTGCGTGCTTTCAGGCACGTCGGCCGCGGGCCTGCCTCGAGCAGGCCCGCGGCCGGTGCCGGTGGCTCAGCAGGGCTCGTGACTCTAGAGCGAGTCGAGCGCCTTCTGGAAGCGGTTGGCGTGCGAGCGCTCGGCCTTGGCGAGCGTCTCGAACCAGTCGGCGATTTCGCCGAAGCCCTCTTCGCGCGCCGCCTTCGCCATGCCCGGGTACATGTCGGTGTACTCGTGCGTCTCGCCGGCGATCGCCGCCTTCAGGTTGTTCTTGGTCTCCCCGATCGGCAGCCCGGTCGCCGGGTCGCCGACGGCCTCGAGGTACTCGAGGTGCCCGTGCGCGTGACCGGTCTCGCCCTCGGCGGTCGAACGGAACACCGCGGAGACGTCGTTGAATCCCTCGACGTCGGCCTTGGCGGCGAAGTACAGATAACGGCGGTTCGCCTGCGATTCGCCGGCGAAGGCCTCCTTCAGGTTCTTCTCGGTCCTGCTGCCTTTGAGATTCATGATTCTCCTCACTCCAAAACGACTTAGACTGTGTCTAACCGGGGGCGAAAGACTCTATTCCGCCTCTGACGCTGCGTCAACCGCGCGTTGACCCCCGGGCGCGGCGCTGTGTAACGTGGCGCGCCTTCGCGCAGCACGTCCCGCGCAGGGAGCCTAGTGGATCTTGGCCCGTAACAGCAAAGTCCCCGATTTCGAGCAGGCGCTCGCCGAGCTCGAGACGCTGGTCGAGCGGCTCGAGGGCGGCGACCTGCCGCTCGAGGAGTCCCTCAAGCTGTTCGAGCGCGGCGTGGTACTCACCCGGCACTGCCAGGGGGCGCTGCAGGCCGCGCAGCAGCGGGTAGAGATCCTCCTGAAGCGTGGCGGCGAGGTGCGTGCCGAGGCCTTCGCCGATCCCGAAGAGGCAGGCGCCGAGTCGGACGACGCCGACCCCGAGTGAGCGAGGCGCACCTCATCGCAAGAGCCGCCGCGGCGGCACCGCTTCCCGAGCGCGTGAGCGCCTGCCAGGCGCGCATCGAGCGGGTGCTCGATCAGGCCCTGCAGCTGCCCGATCCGGGCACGGCCCGGCTGCGCGAGGCGATGCGCTACAGCGTGCTCGGGGCCGGCAAGCGGCTGCGCCCGACGCTCGTCTACCTCACCGGGGAGTCCCTCGGCGCCCCGCCCGAGAGTCTCGATGCGCCGGCGGCGGCGGTCGAGCTCATCCACGTCTACAGCCTGGTGCACGATGACCTGCCGGCGATGGACGATGATGACCTGCGCCGCGGCCGTCCGAGCTGTCACCGCGCCTACGACGAGGGCACCGCGATCCTGGTCGGCGATGCGCTGCAGGCGCTCGCCTTCGCCGTGCTCGCCAACGAGGCCGCCTCGCGCCACTCCCCCGCCGCGCGCCTGGAGATGATCCGGGTGCTGGCGCAGGCCACCGGCACGCGCGGCATGGCCGGCGGGCAGGCGATCGACCTGGCCGCAGTGGGGCGACGACTGAGCGTCGCGGAGATCGAGGACATGCACGCGCGCAAGACCGGCGCGCTCATCCAGTGCAGCGTCGTGCTCGGGGCACTGGCCGCAGGGTTCACCGCCGGCCCTGAGCGCGCAGCCCTCGAGAGCTTCGGCGCGCAGATCGGGCTCGCCTTCCAGATCCAGGACGACATCCTCGACGTCGAGGGAGACGCGCGCGTGCTCGGCAAGGCGACCGGGGCGGACGCGGCACACGACAAGCCGACCTATCCCTCCACCGCCGGGCTGCCGGCCGCGCGCGCGCGCGCCGCCGCACTGCGCGATGCGGCGGTGGCGGCCCTCAGCCCCCTGGGCGAGCGTGCCCGCCGGCTCGCGCAGCTGGCGGACTTCGTGGTCAACCGCGCGAGCTAACTGTCCGCGGCCGCCCGCTTTTCCGTGCCCCGCAGCCGAGTGTGTAAACTGGCGCCGCGATGAGCCCAGAGCCTGACAACTACCCGCTGCTCGCGAGCCTCGCCAGCCCCGCGGATCTCAGGGGCCTGCCGGTCGCCAAGCTCCCGGCACTCGCCGCCGAGCTGCGCGAGTTCCTCATCCACAGCGTCAGCACGCGCGGCGGGCACTTCGCCGCGGGCCTGGGCACGGTCGAGCTCACCATCGCCCTGCACTACGTCTACGACACCCCGCACGACCGCCTGGTGTGGGACGTCGGCCACCAGGCTTACCCGCACAAGGTGCTCACCGGGCGCCGCGCGCAGCTGCACACCATCAAGCAGGACGGCGGGCTCGCCCCCTTCCCGAGCCGCGCCGAGAGCGAGTACGACACCTTCGGCGTCGGGCACTCGAGCACCTCCATCAGTGCCGCGCTCGGCATGGCGGTGGCCGCCGCCCTCGCCGGCGAGGAGCGGCACGTGGTGGCGGTCATCGGCGACGGCGCGCTCACCGCCGGCATGGCCTTCGAGGCCCTGAACCACGCGGGCTCCCTGCCGGCCGACCTGCTGGTGATCCTCAACGACAACGACATGTCGATCTCCGAGAACGTCGGCGCGCTCTCGAACCACTTCGCGCGCGCCCTCTCGGGGCGCGTCTACGCGCACCTGCGCGAGGGTGGCAAGAAGGTGTTGCGGCAGATGCCCACGGTGTGGGAGCTGGCGCGCCGCTCCGAGGAGCACCTGAAGGGCATGGTGCTGCCGGGGACGCTGTTCGAGGAGATGGGCTTCAACTACATCGGCCCGATGGACGGGCACGACGTGCGCGCGCTGGTGAGCACGCTGCGCAACCTGAAGAAGCTGCGCGGCCCGCAGTTCCTGCACGTGGTCACCAAGAAGGGCAAGGGCTACGCGCCGGCCGAGGCCGACCCGATCAAGTGGCACGGGCCCGGGCCCTTCGACCCGGCGAGCGGCACGATCTTCAAGGAGAAGGCCTCCGGGCCCACCTACTCGCAGGTCTTCGGCGAGTGGCTGTGCGACATGGCCGAGCGCGACCCGCGCATCATCGGCATCACGCCGGCGATGCGCGAAGGCTCGGGGCTGGTGGAGTTCTCCAGGCGCTTCCCGGAACGCTACTTCGACGTCGCGATCGCCGAGCAGCACGCGGTGACCTTCGCCGCCGGGCTCGCCACCGAGGGCTTAAGGCCCGTGGTGGCGATCTACTCGACCTTCCTGCAGCGCGCCTACGATCAGCTGATCCACGACGTGGCGCTGCAGAACCTGCCGGTGGTGTTCGCCGTCGACCGCGCCGGGCTGGTCGGCAGCGACGGCGCCACGCACCAGGGCAGCTACGATCTGTCCTACGCGCGCTGCATTCCCAACACGGTCATCATGGCGCCGGCGGACGAGAACGAGTGCCGGCAGATGCTCTACACCGCCGCCACGCTCACAGGCCCCGCGCTGGTGCGCTACCCGCGCGGCACCGGCCCCGGCGTGGCGGTGCAGAAAGAGATGAGTGCGCTTCCCGTCGGCAAGGCGCAGCTGCGCCGCGAGGGCAAGAGCGGGCTCGCCCTGCTCGCCTTCGGCGCCCTGGTCGCCCCCGCGCAGCAGATCGCCGAGCGCCTCGACGCCACGCTCGTCAACATGCGCTTCGTGAAGCCCCTGGATGAGGACCTGGTGATCGCACTCGCCGCGCGCCATCGCGCGCTGGTCACGATCGAGGAGAACGCCGCCGCCGGCGGGGCGGGCTCGGGGATCGGGGAACTGCTCGCCGCCGAGGGCGTTCAGATCCCGCTGCTCGAGCTCGGCATCCCCGACCGCTTCATCGAGCATGGCTCGCGCGAGGGCTGCCTCGCGGCGGCGGGCCTGGATGCGGCGGGACTCGCCGCGAGCATCGAGCGCTGGTGGGCGCTGCAGGCCCAGGAGCGCCTGCGCTCGGCCGGGGGTGGCTGACAGCTCGAGCGGGAACGCCCCCGCGGCGCGCGGGCATTTAACTCTGCACACCCCTTGCGGCGGCCGCCCGAGCCCTCAGAAAGGGGGATGCCCCCGGTGGCCTGCGCCGCCGGACAATGGCAGTACGGAACTGGGCACGAATCCTGTAGGCTTTCCCCACCATGAATCCGCCGGCCTCCACCGCCAAGATTGCGCGCGCCACCGTCACCGAGGTCGAGGACGTACAGGCGCGGGCCGACACGCGCCAGCTGCCCATCAACCGCGTCGGCATCAAGGACATCCGCCACCCGGTGCGGGTCAAGGACCGCTCCGCCGGCGAGCAGCACACCATCGCCAAGTTCAACATGTACGTGAGCCTGCCGCACAACTTCAAGGGCACGCACATGTCGCGCTTCGTCGAGATCCTGCACGGCGAGCGCGAGATCTCGGTCGAGTCCTTCCGCGCCATGCTCGCCAGCATGACCGGCAAGCTCGAGGCCGACACCGGCCACATCGAGATGAGCTTCCCGTTCTTCATCATGAAGCGGGCGCCGGTCTCGGGGGTCGAGAGCCTGATGGACTACCAGGCGACGCTCATCGGCGAGCACCACCACGGCAAGACCAAGCTGTGGGTGCAGGTCGAGGTGCCCGTGACGAGCCTGTGCCCATGCTCGAAGAAGATCTCCGACTACGGGGCCCACAACCAGCGCTCGCACGTGACCATCAGGGCGCGGCTGCGCAGCCACATCTGGATCGAGGAGCTGATCGAGATCGCCGAGAACGAGGCCTCGTGCGAGCTGTACGGGATCCTCAAGCGCCCCGACGAGAAGTACGTGACCGAGCGCGCCTACGACAACCCCAAGTTCGTCGAGGACGTGGTGCGCGATGTCGCGACGCGGCTGAACCAGGACGAGCGCATCGCCGAGTACGTGGTCGAGTCGGAGAACTTCGAGTCGATCCACAATCACTCCGCCTACGCACGCATCGAGCGCGACAAGGACGCCCCGGCCCGCTAGCGCCCGCGGCGCGCGTGGCCTGGATGACGATTTCTTAATTGCGGCCGCCGCCGCGGCCCTCTAACTTCTCCCCCTCGCAGCGCCTGCAAGAACGCTCGAGGAGCGCATGAAGATCCGCACCGTGTTTGTCCTGTGTGCCCTGCTGGGCTCACTCAGCGTGCGCGCCGCCGAGCCGCCGGCCTCCCCGTCGGCGACCCCGATCAAGCACCCCTCGCAGAAGAGCTGCAACAAGCAGGCCGACGGCAAGAAGCTGAGCGGCCCCGCACGCACCCAGTTCGTGAAGAACTGCCAGGCCGGCAAGAGCGCCTGAGGATTCGCGCGCGCTCCGCACTCAGGCGGGCAGGTCGACCAGCACGCGCAGCCCGGGCTGGTTGTCGGCAAGCTCGAGCCGCCCGCGGTGCAGCCGCACGATGGCGGCCACCAGGCTCAGCCCCAGCCCGCTGCCGGGGGCGCCCGCCGCACTCGCGAAGCGCACGAACGGCTGCCCGGCGCGCGCACGGTCGGCGGCCGCGATCCCCGGGCCGTCATCACTGACGCTCAGCCGGACCGCGCCGCTCAAGGGCTGCACGCGCACCTCTATGCGCCCGCCCCGGGGCACGTACTTCACCGCGTTCTCGAGCAGGTTGGTCAAGAGCTGCGCCAGCAGCTGGCGGTTGCCCTGCACGTGCGCCGGCGCCGCACCGGAGCTGGCGAGCGTCAGCCCCTTGGCGGCGGCGACCGGCTCGAAGAGCTCGGTGAGCTCGGCGGCGAGCTCGGCCACGTCGACCGCGGCCGGGGCGCCGAGCGGCGCGCCGGACTCGGCGAGCGCGATCTGCAGCAGCGTCGCGAGCGTGCGCTGCAGGTGCTCGACCTCGCGCAGTGCCGACTCGACCGACTCGTAGACCGCCGGCTCGAGCGGCGGGGCGCGCAGCAAGAGGGCGTCCAGGCGCGTGCGCAGCCGGTGCAGCGGCGCGCGCAGGTCGTGGGCGGCGCTGTCGAAGGTGGCGCGCAGCGTGCCGGCCTGCTCCTCGAGCCGATCGAGCACGCGGTTGACCGACACCGCGAGCGCATCGAACTCATCGCGCGTGCCGGCCACCGGCAGCCGCCGCCCGGCATCCCCGGCCATGATGGCCTGGCAGGTGCTGGCCACCGCGCCGACGCGCCGCGCCAGGCGATAGCTGAACCAGAAGCCGGCGAGCGCCGCGGCGAGCGTGGACAGCCCGATGCCCCAGAGGGTGGCAAAGCGGAACTTGTCGGCGAAGCGGCGCCCCTGGGAGATGTCGGTGCCGACCAGGAGCAGGTTGCCATCCGGGAGCCTGCGCACCGCGGCGCGCACGGGGTGCACCGCGCGCCGCCCCGGCTCGATGGTACCGATCTCGAACTCCGGCCAGCGCTCGGCCGGCATGCCCTCGAAGGGCCAGTCGGTGACGTTGCCGGCGATGCGCTCGAAGCTCGGGTCGGCCAGCATGTAGACCGCGCCGATGCGTCCCCAGCTGTCGATGCGCAGGTTGATCTCGTCGGTCACTCCCGGGATGCCGGCGCGCTGGAACTTCTCCTCCAGGCTGTTGAGCTCGGTGTCGATGATCAGGTCGACCTCATCGGTGATCAGGCTCTCGGTGAGGAGATAAGCGCTGCCGAGGGTCACCGCCACCGCGAGCGTCACCAGCAGCGTGTAGCCGACCGAGAGCCGGAAGGCCGTGGTGTTGAACAGGTCGAGCCGCACGCGCGCCTAGGGTTCGCGGCGCAGCACGTAGCCGGTGCCGCGCACGGTGTGGATCAGGGGCTGCGCCGCGCCGCGGTCGATCGCCTGGCGCAGGCGGCTGATGTGCACGTCGATCAGGTTGCTCTGCGGGTCGAAGTGCAGGTCCCAGACGCCCTCGAGCAGCATGGTGCGCGTCACCACCTGCCCGGCGCGGCGCATCAGGTACTCGAGGAGCTTCAGCTCCCGCGCCGTGAGCTCGACCTCCTGGCCGGCGCGCGTCACGCGCCGCGACAGGAGATCGAACTCGAGGTCCTCGACCTTCAGGCGCGTGGCATGCGGCCCGCTCGGATGGCGCCGCAGCAGCGCCTCGAGGCGCGCCAGGAGCTCGGCGAAGGCGAAGGGCTTGGTGAGGTAGTCATCCCCGCCGGCCTTGAGGCCCTTGATGCGGTCATCCACCGCCCCGAGCGCCGAGAGCACCAGCACCGGCGTGCCGATGCCGCGGGCACGCATCGCCTCGATGATCGCCAGCCCGTCGACGTGCGGCAGCATGCGGTCGGTGATGACGGCATCGAACGCGCCCGTGCTGGCCTGCGCAAGCCCGGCGCGCCCGTCGGCGGCGTGCTCGACGGTGTGGCCGCTCGAGCGCAGTCCCTTGACGAGGAAGCGTGCCGCCTCGGTGTCATCCTCGATGAGCAGTACGTGCACGGGGCGAGAGAGTAGGAGGCGCCCCGGGCGTGGCGCAAGCTCGCCGTGCCTGCGCTCGCGCGGCGCTCGGGCCTCTCAGGGCGCGGCCGGGGGCGGTATGGTGCGCTCGGCGCTCTGCAGACGGGCGATGAGCGAGCTCAGGAACACGCGGTTGAAGCGCAGCTGGCAGGAGGCGGATACCTGCTCGAGGAGCGTCGAGCTGACCTTGAGCACGGTGACCGCACCGGCCGCGCGGATGGTGGCGGTGCGCTTGGCGCCCGGCACGTAGCTCGCCTCGCCGAAGCAGTCCCCGGTGTCCAGCGCGCCGATGCTCTTGCCATGGCGCTCGACCACGCAGCCGCCGGTCACGAGGATGTAGAAGCGATCGTCCATCTCGCCTTCCTTGACGATCTCCTCCCCGGGGGCGTAGTCCTGCCAGCTGCTGGCGCGCAGCACCTCCCAGATCTCGGCGTGCGAGAACTCGTGGAAGAACTTCAGGCGCCGCAGCACCCCGAACTGCTCCTGGCGGTCGATGCGCGAGTTGGCCTCGCGCAGCCGCTGGTGCACGCGGGTGAGCTCGGCGGCGAAGTCGAGCCCGCTCTTGCAGCGCTTCTCCGGGTCCTTCTGCATCGCCTGCGCCACGACGTTCTCGAGCTCCTCGGGCACGTCCTTGCGCAGCGTGTGGATCGGTGGCGGGGTGGCGTAGACGATCTGGTGCAGCAGCTTCTGCAGGTTGCCGGCGCGGAACGGGCGCGCACCGGTGAGCAGCTCGTACATCACCGCGCCCAGGGAATACAGGTCCGAGCGGTTGGTGAGCTCGAGGCTCTGCACCTGTTCGGGGGACATGTAGGAGGGGCTGCCGGCGATGCCCTCGATGCGCGAGATGTCCGAGTCCGACACCAGGGCGATGCCGAAGTCGATGATGCGCACGTCGCTGTCCTGCGTGAGCATGATGTTCGAGGGCTTGATGTCGCGGTGGATGACGCCGCGGCTGTGCGCGTAGTTCAGTGCCTTGGCGCACTTGAACATAATCTCGACGGTGTCATCGATGCGCAGCAGGTTGTCCGGGCGGCAGTAGGCGGCGAGCGTGCGCGCCCCGTGCACGTGCTCGGTGACGATGTAGCAGTGGCCGTTCTCTTCGCCGGCGTCGTAGATCGGCAGGATGTGCGGGTGCTGCAGCATCCCCACCAGGTGCGCCTCGGAGAGGAACATCTTGCGGGCGATGCGCGCGCGTTCCTCATCGCCGCCGGTATCCATGTTGTAGACCTTGATCGCCACGTCGCGCCCGTAGTACGCATCGTGCGAGAGGTAGACGACACCGGTGCTGCCGCGCCCGACCTCGCGGATGACCGTGTACTTGCCGATCTTGTCCGGCATGCGGGCCGCGGGCTTGGCGGCGGGCATGGATTTTTGGGCCGATATGGACATGGACGCGCGTATGTCAGGACGGCGCGTCAGCATAAGGTGAGGTCCGGATGCCCTACTGTGATGCACGCCTCAGGCACCCGGTGCGCAGGCGTAGCACGGCGAGCGGTGGCGGTGCGGCCGGTTCAGCCGAAGTGCTGATACCCCGAATGCGAGAACTCCATCACAGTCCCGCCGCGCTGCACGCGCGTCCCGCTGCCGGCGCTCAGCGTGCCGATGCGCGTGTAGTTCCAGCGCTCGGGCGGCAGCTCCATCAGCAGTGCGGCGAGGCGCGCCTCGGGAACGGCGAAGCACAGCTCGTAGTCGTCCCCGCCGCAGAGCGCGAGCTCGGCGGCACCCTCGCCCGGCAGCACGCTGCGCAGTGCATCCGAGAGCGGCAGCCGCTCGAGCTCGATCTGCGCTGCCAGCGTGCTCGCGGCAGCGAGCTTGCCGGCATCCCCGAGCAGGCCGTCGGAGACGTCGATGCACGCGCTCGCGTAGCCGCGCAGCCGCTCCCCGAGCGCCACGCGCGGACTCGGCAGCAGGAAGCGCTCGCGCAGGTAAGCGCGCGCCGCGTCGGGCGCACTGAGGCGCCCCTGCTCGAGCGCCAGGCCGGCCGCTGCATCCCCGGGCGTGCCGGAGACCAGGAGCGCATCCCCGGCGTGCGCGCCCGAGCGGCGCAGCGCCTCACCCACCGGGACGAGCCCGAGCAGCTGCACGCTGATGCACAGCGGGCCGCGCGTGGTGTCACCGCCGATGAGCGCCACGCGGTGCTCGCGGGCGAGTGCGGCGAAGCCGGCGGCGAACTCCTCGAGCCAGGCCGGCAGCGCCTCGGGCAGCGTGAGCGCGAGCAGCGCCCAGGCGGGACGCGCGCCCGTGGCGGCCAGGTCGCTGAGATTCACCGCGAGCGCGCGGTGGCCGATGGCGGCCGCGGGGGTGCCCGCGGGGAAGTGCACTCCCGCGACCAGGGTATCGGTGGTGACGACGAGCTCGCTGCCGGCGGGCACGGTGACGACGGCCGCGTCATCGCCGATGCCGAGGACGACGTCGCTGCGCGGGGCACCGGCGGCGCGGAAGTAGCGCTCGATCAGCGCGCTCTCCGACAGCTCCGGCACCGGCGGCCCTCAGTGCTCGTGCGGGCGCAGCTCGCGCGCCGCGCGGTCCAGCACCGCGTTGACGAACTTGTGGCCGTCGGTGGCGCCGAAGCGCTTGGCGAGACTCACCGCCTCGCTGATGGCGACGCGGTAGGGCACCTCGGGCTGCGCGCTGAGCTCGTACAGTCCGAGCAGCAGCACGGCGTGCTCGATCGGGTCGATGAGGTGCGGGGCACGGTCGCCGAGCGTGGCCAGGCGCTCATCGAGGGACTCGCGCGCGTGGCAGACGCCCTCCACCAGCGTGCGGAAGTAGTCGCGGTCGGCGCGCGGCATGTCCTCGGCGTCACCGAACTCCTGCACCAGGTCCTGCCAGGGTCCGGCATTCAGTTGCCAGCGGTACAGCGCCTGCAGGGCGAGCTTGCGCGCCACGCTGCGCGTGCCGGAGTACTCGCGCGCACCTGCGGCGCGACTCACAGCTGCCCCATGAGCGCGGCCATCTCGATGGCGGCCTCCATCGACTCGCCGCCCTTGTTGCCGGCGGTGGTGGCGGCGCGCTCGAGCGCCTGCTCGAGCGTCTCCACGGTGAGTACGCCGAAGATGACCGGCACGCCGGTCTCCAGGCTCGCGAGCTGCAGCCCGCGGGCGCACTCGCCGGCGACGTATTCGAAGTGCGGGGTGTCGCCGCGGATGACGCAGCCGAGGGCGAGGATCGCCTGGTAGCGGCCGCTGCGCGCCAGGCGCCGCGCCACCACCGGCAGCTCGAAGGCCCCGGGCACGCGCACCACCAGCAATTGCTCGCTCGTGCCGCCGCGCGCGAGCCACGCCGCGCGCGCCCCCTTCAGCAGGCTCGTGACGATCAGGTCGTTGAAGCGCGCGGCGACGATCGCGATGCTGCGGCCGGCGGCTCCCGCCTGCGCCTCGCTGAGCTCGCCCGCGCTCACCCCTCTTCCCCGACGTAACCCTCGACCTCGAGCCCGAAGGCCGAGATGCCGTGCATCTGTTTGGGGGCCGACAGCACGCGCATGCGCCGCACCCCGAGGTCCTTGAGGATCTGTGCGCCGACGCCGAAGGTGCGCAGCACCGCCCCCTCGCCCACGCCGTGCATCTCGGCCGCCGCGCCAGCCGGGGCGCTGGCCGCCGCGAACGAACGCACCGCTTCGGTGAGCTCGCGCGCCGATTCCTGCTGGCGCAGCACCACCACCACGCCGTTGCCGGCCTCGACGATGCGCTGCATGGCCGCCCGCAGCGTCCAGGTGCGCGTCACGGTCTGCACGCCGAGCAGGTCGCGCAGCGTGTCGGCGAGGTGCACGCGCACCACCGGCGCCGGCGTGCCGTCGAGGCGCCCGTGGGCGAGCGCGATGTGCACCTCGAGGGTCACGCAGTCCTGGTAGGCGTACAGGCGGAATTCGCCGAGCTCGGTCTGCACGCTATGCTCGGAGAGCCGCTCCACCGAGCGCTCGGTGCGCAGGCGGTGGCGGATGAGGTCGGCGATGGTGCCGATCTTCAGCGAGTGGCGGCGCGCGAACTCCTGCAGCTGGGCACGGCGCGCCATGGTGCCGTCGTCGTTCATGATCTCGCACAGCACGCCGGCGGGCTTAAGTCCCGCCAGGCGGCACAGGTCGACCGAGGCCTCGGTGTGTCCGGCGCGCACCAGCACGCCGCCACGGCGGGCGCGCAGCGGGAAGATGTGCCCGGGGCGCGCGAAGTCGGCCGCGCGCGAGTCGGCGTCCGCGAGCGCGCGGATGGTGGCGGCGCGGTCGGCGGAGGACACGCCGGTAGTGGTGCCGGCCCGCAGGTCAACCGAGACCGTGAAGGCGGTGCGGTGCGACTCGCTGTTGACGGGGACCATCTGCGGCAGCTCGAGGCGCGTCAGCTGCTCCTCCTCCATCGGCACGCAGATGATGCCGCTCGTATGGCGGATCATGAACGCCACGGCCTCGGGGCTGGCGTGCTCGGCCGCCATGATGAGGTCGCCCTCGTTCTCGCGGTCCTCGTCGTCGACGATGATGACCATGCGGCCGGCGCGCAGCTCCGCGAGGATCTCGCTGACGGGACTGAAGGCCGAGTCACCGCCGGCGGGCGGGCTCTTTCCGGGCAGGGGCAGGACCTTGGACATGGTGGCGCGTGGCTGGCGTTGGGCTGCGGCAGATCAGTATACCCGAGGCCGCCGCCCGCACCCCCGGCGGCGCCCGCTTGCCGCGCTCCCTCAGGGCGCGGGCACCGCCAGGAGGCGCGCGAGATAGCGGGCGATCAGGTCGACCTCGAGGTTGACGCGGGCGCCGGCGGCGAGGCGCCCGAGCGTGGTCACCTGCTGGGTATGCGGAATGATGTTCACGCCGAAGCTGTCGGCGCTGACCTCGTTCACCGTGAGACTCACGCCGTCCACGCATACCGAGCCCTTGGGCGCGAGGTAGCGCGCGAGCGCGGCCGGCACGCCGATCACGAGTCGCCGCGAGCGCGCATCGTCGGCGACGGCGCGCACCTGGGCGACGGCATCGACGTGCCCGGAGACCAGGTGCCCGCCGAGCGCATCGCCGGCCCGCAGCGCGGGCTCGAGATTAACCGGCGAGCCGGGCTTGAGCTCCCCGAGGGTGGTGAGCGCGAGCGTCTCGCGCGAGACATCGACCGTGAAGCTGCCCGCGCTGATCGCGACCGCCGTCAGGCAGCAGCCCTGCACGCTGATGCTGTCACCGATGCGGGCCCGCGCCAGATCCAGCTGCGCCGCCGCGATCACCAGACGCAGGTCGCCGCCGCGGCCCTCGACCTCCGCGATGCGCCCGACGTCCTGCACGATCCCGGTGAACACCGTGGCCGCCTCAGGCCGCCGCCGGCCGCAGGCGCACCCGCAGGTCCGCGCCCACCGGCTGCGCCTCGATGATCCCGTAGCTGAGCGCCTCCTCGAGCGAGCGCAGCGGCGGCAGATCGACCAGGGAGCGCGCACCCGGGCCGAGCAACTTCGGCGCGATGTAGAGGAGCAGCTCGTCGGCGAGGCCGCCACGCAGCAGCTCCCCGGCGAGCGTCGCCCCCGCCTCCACCAGCACCTCGTTGGCCTCGAGCTCCCCGAGACGCTCGAGAACCGCCGGCAGCTCGAGCCGCCCGTCGCTGGCGGGCAGCGTCTCGACGCGCGCACCGCGCGCACTCAGCGCTGCGGCGCGCCGCTCGTCGAGTCCGGCGAGCGCGGTGAGGATCAGGACCTCGCCGCCGACACCGAACAGCTGCGCCGCGGGGGGCGTGCGCAGCTGGCCGTCGAGCACCACGCGCAGCGGCTGGCGCCGCTCGGCGCCCCCGGGGAGGCGCACGTTGAGGCGCGGGTCGTCGGCGAGCACCGTGCCGACCCCGGTGAGCACCGCGGAGCTGCGCGCCCGCCAGGCGTGGACGTCGGCGCGCGCCGCCTCGCCGGTGATCCACTGGCTCGCGCCGTCGGCGAGCGCGGTGCGCCCGTCGAGGCTCATGGCGAGCTTCACGCGCACGAACGGACGCCCGTGCTGCATGCGCTTGATGAAGCCCGCGTTCAGCTCGCGCGCCTCCGCCTCGAGCAGGCCCGCCTCGACCGTGATGCCGGCCTCGCGCAGCGCGGCGGCGCCGCGGCCGTTGACCTGCGGGTTGGGGTCCGCGGTGGCGTACACCACGCGCGCCACCCGCGCCGCCGTCAGCGCCAGGGTGCAGGGAGCCGTGCGGCCCTGGTGGCTGCAGGGCTCGAGCGTCACGTAGACCGTGGCGCCACTCGCCTGGGCGCCCGCGGCCCGCAGCGCCGCAACCTCGGCGTGCGCCTCGCCGGCGCGCTCGTGCCAGCCCTCGCCCACGATGCGCTCGCCGCGGGCGAGCACGCAGCCGACCCGGGGATTGGGGTCGGTGCTCTCGAGGCCACGCGCGGCGAGGGCGAGCGCACGGCGCATGGCGCTGGTGTCGAACTCAGAGAACATGGCCGCGGTCCGGGCGACTCATTTATTTCTCCCCCGGGCCGCGCTTGCCGGCCCCGGGCTCCTCGCTGGGCAGCAGCGGCAGCTGCTCGCGGCTCGCCGCCCGCCCCTTGTGCGCGCGGCCGTGGCCGGCGCTCGCCGGCGGGCGGGCGCTGCGCAGCCTCTTGATCTCCTCGTGGAAGGCCTCGACGTCCTCGAACTGCCGGTAAACGGAGGCGAAGCGCACGTAGGCCACCTCATCGAGGTGGCGCAGCTCCTCCATGACCAGCTCGCCGATGGCGCGCGCGGTGACCTCGCGGTCCCCGAGGCTGCGCACCTTGTGCACGATGCGGCTGACGGCCTCGTCCAGCTGCTCGCGCGATACCGGGCGCTTCTCCAGCGCCTTGTGCATGCCGGCGCGCAGCTTGCCCTCGTCGAAGGGCTCGCGGGCGCGATCGCCCTTGACGACCATCGGCATCAGGAGCTCGGCGGTCTCGAAGGTGGTGAAGCGCTCACCGCACTTCAGGCACTCGCGGCGGCGGCGGATCTGGCGCCCCTCGCCCGCGAGGCGCGAATCGTTGACCTTGGTCTCTTCGTGGCCGCAGAAGGGGCAGTGCATGCGGCGTGTGCGCTCCGGACCCTAGGGCCCGTATACCGGGAAGCGCCGGCACAGCTCGAGCACCTGCGGGCGCACGCGCTCGATCGCCGCGGGCGCACCCTCGGCATCGAGCACCTCGGCGATGAAGTCCGCCACCTGCTCGATCTCGGCCTGCCTGAAGCCGCGGGTGGTCGAGGCCGGCGTGCCGAGGCGCAGCCCGCTCGTGACCATCGGCGGCCGCGGGTCGTTCGGCACGGCGTTCTTGTTAACCGTGATGTTGGCGAGCCCGAGGGCCTTGTCCGCGTCCTTGCCGGTGATGTTGCGGTCGGCGAGGCTCAGCAGGAACAGGTGATTGTCGGTGCCGCCGGAGACGATCTGGAAGCCGCGCTGCGCGAGGCGCGCGGCCATGGCGCGCGAGTTGGCGAGCACCTGGCGCTGGTAGTCCTTGAACTCCGGCTGCAGCGCCTCGAGCAGCGCCACCGCCTTGGCGGCAATGACGTGCATCAGCGGTCCGCCCTGGGTGCCCGGGAACACCAGCGAGCTGAGCTTCTTGGTGAGCTCGTCGTTGGCGCGCGCGAGGATCAGGCCGCCGCGCGGGCCGCGCAGCGTCTTGTGCGTGGTGGTGGTAACCACGTCGGCGTGCGGCAGCGGGTTCGGGTAGAGCCCGGCGGCGACGAGGCCGGCGACGTGCGCCATGTCGACGACGAAGTAGGCACCGACGCTCTTGGCGATCGCCGCGAAGCGCGCCCAGTCGACGATGCGCGAGTAGGCCGAGAAGCCGGCGATGATCATCTTCGGGCGGTGCTCGTCCGCCAGGCGCTGCACCTGCTCGTAGTCGATCTCGCCGCTATCGGAGCGGATGCCGTACTGCGCGGCGCGGAAGAACTTGCCGGAGAAGTTGACCTTGGCGCCGTGGGTGAGATGCCCGCCGTGATCGAGGCTCATGCCGAGGATCGGATCCCCCGGCTGCACCAGCGCGAAGTACGCCGCCGCGTTGGCCTGCGAGCCCGAGTGCGGCTGCACGTTGGCATAGTCGGCGCCGAAGAGCTGCTTGGCGCGGTCGATGGCGAGCTGCTCGGCGATGTCGACGAACTCGCAGCCGCCGTAGTAGCGCTTGCCCGGATAGCCTTCCGCGTACTTGTTGGTGAGCACCGAGCCCTGCGCCTCGAGCACCCGCGGGCTGGTGTAGTTCTCGGAGGCGATGAGCTCGATGTGCTCCTCCTGGCGCTGCCGCTCCCCTGCCAGGGCGCGCGCGAGCTCGGGGTCGAAGCCTTCGATGGTCATGGTCGTCCGGAACATGGGAGCGCGCCGCCTTGGTGCTTGCTGGAGGTGGGAAACGGGCCGCGGATTGTACCCAAACGGGGCCGGCGCCGCCCTTGTCGCGGGGCGCCGCAGCCGCAGGAGCCGTGCGACAGCCCGCTTGCGGCTACATCAGGTTCTCGACCACCGCATTCCAGGCCTGGGCGAGGTTCTGGCGGTTGTAGCCGCCGCCGCCGAGCGCCAGCACCCGCCCGTGGCCGCAGCGCTCGGCGAGCGCGGTGAGCTCGCGGGCCGCGCGTCCGTGTACCTGGGGCGTGAAGCGCAGGTGCGTGATGGGGTCGCCCTCGAGGCTGTCGGCACCGCACTGCAGGATGACGAATTGCGGCGCAAACTTCTCCACGTGCGCCGTCACGTGCGGCCAGAGCGCGGCGAACACGCGGTCGTCCGCCCCCGGCGGCAAGGGCACGTTCAGCTTGGTGCCGCTGGCGGCCCCGGTGCCGATCTCCTCGGCCGTGCCGGTGCCCGGATAGAGGTAGCGGCCATCCTCGTGCAGATCGGCGAACACCACCGCCGGGTCGTCCTCGAAGGCGTAGAACACCCCATCGCCATGATGGGCGTCGATGTCAACGTAGGCGACGCGGGTGAGGCCGGCGCGCTTGAGCAGCTCGATCGCGACCCCGCAGTCGTTGAAGACGCAGAAGCCGGCGGCGTGGCCGCGGCCGGCGTGGTGCAGTCCGGCGATCGGCACGAAGGCGCGGCGGCACTCCCCGGCGAGGATGGCCTCCATCGCCGCGAGCGTGGCGCCGACGACGCCGGCGGCCGCCTCGTACACGCCGCGGAACGCCGGCGTATCGCCGCCGTCCAGGAAACCGCTGCCGCTCACGGAGCGCTCTTTCACGAACTCGAGGTAAGTCGGGGTGTGGAACGCGCGCAGCTCCTCGTCCGAGGCGCTGCGGGGCTCGAGCGTGCGCACGCGCCGATCGAGGCCGCGCGCGGCGAACTCGCGCACGAAGGCGGCGTGCCGATCGGGTCCGAAGGGGTGGCCGTCACCGAAGCCGTAGCGGGCGAGTCGCTCGCTCACCACCACGGCCACGCTGCTGCTGTCTGCCGGCACTCCCACCGCGCGCAAGCCTAACACAGCCCCGGCCGCGCACCCCGGCAGCGCGGTGCGCCGGGCAGATATAATCCGCGGACCTGCGCTTGCAGCCACCTTCAGTCAGGACTCAATGGCCCAGTACATCTACACGATGAATCGCGTCTCCAAGGTCGTCCCGCCCAAGCGGGTGATCCTGCGCGACATCAGCCTGTCATTCTTTCCCGGCGCCAAGATCGGCGTGCTCGGCCTCAACGGCTCCGGCAAGTCCTCGCTGCTTAGGATCATGGCCGGCATCGACAGCAGTTTCGACGGCGAGGCGCGGCCGCAGAGCGGCATCCGCGTCGGCTTCCTGCCGCAGGAGCCGCAGCTGGATGCCGCCAAGGACGTGCGTACCACGGTGATGGAGGGCCTGGGCGAGACCTTCCGGCAGGTGCAGGAGTTCAACAGCATCTCCGACAAGTTCGCCGAACCGATGGACGACGAGCAGATGAATGCGCTGCTGGCACGGCAGGCGCAGCTGCAGGACGCCATCGACGCCGCCGGCGGCTGGGAGCTCGAGCGCAAGCTCGAGATCGCCGCCGACGCGCTGCGCCTGCCGCCGTGGGAGGCGAACATCGGCACGCTCTCGGGCGGCGAGAAGCGCCGCGTGGCGCTGTGCCGGCTGCTGCTGTCGGCCCCGGACATGCTGCTGCTGGATGAGCCGACCAACCACCTGGATGCCGAGTCGATCGGCTGGCTCGAGCGCTACCTCGAGGAGTACCCGAGCACGGTCATCGCGGTCACCCACGACCGCTACTTCCTCGACAACGTCGCCGAGTGGATCCTCGAGCTCGACCGTGGCTACGGCATACCCTGGCACGGCAACTACTCCTCCTGGCTCGAGCAGAAGGAGCAGCGCCTGGCGCTCGAGGAGCGCGAGCGCGAGGCGCTGCGCAAGACGCTGCAGCACGAGCTCGAGTGGGTGCGCCAGAACCCCAAGGCGCGCCAGGCCAAGAGCAAGGCGCGCGTGCAGCGCTACGAGGAGCTCGCCTCGCGCGAGTTCCAGGAGCGCAACGAGACCAACGAGATCTACATCCCCCCCGGCGAGCGGCTCGGGGACCTGGTGATCGAGGTGAGCGGCCTGCGCAAGGGCTACGGGGAGCGGCTGCTGATCGACAACCTCTCCTTCAGCCTGCCGCGCGGGGGCATCGTCGGCATCATCGGCCCGAACGGCGCCGGCAAGACCACGCTGTTTCGCATGCTCACCGCGGCGGAGGCCCCCGACGCCGGCACGATCCGCGTCGGCCCCTCGGTCAAGCTCGCCTACGTCGATCAGTCGCGCCAGGCGCTCGATGACAAGAAGACCGTGTGGCAGGAGATTTCCGGGGGCCTGGATGTCATCAAGGTAGGCAACTACGAGACCCCCTCGCGCGGCTACGTCGGGCGCTTCAACTTCAAGGGCGCGCAGCAGCAGCAGCTGATCGGGGACCTCTCCGGCGGCGAGCGCAACCGCGTGCATCTCGCCAAGGTGCTGCGCTCGGGCGGCAACGTGCTCCTGCTCGATGAGCCGACCAACGACCTCGACGTCGAGACGCTGCGCGCGCTCGAAGAGGCGCTCGGCAACTTCCCCGGCTGCGCGGTCGTGATCTCGCACGACCGCTGGTTCCTCGACCGCATCGCCACCCACATCCTCGCCTTCGAGGGCGACTCGCAGGTGGTGTGGTTCGAGGGCAATTACCAGGAGTACACCGAGGACTACAGGCGCCGGAAGGGCGAGGATGCCGTGCAGCCGCACCGCATCAAGTACAAGCCGCTGACGCGCTGACGGAGCCGCCGCCGGTGTCCGCCGCGCCATCAGAGCCGCTCGAGGAAGCCGGCGGCGAGCGCGAGTACCGGCGCTGGCTGGGCCCGCTCGCCGCCCTCGTGGTGTTCACCGCGGTGGCGCTGATCCTGCACCACCAGCTGGCGCGGCTGCACGTCAAGAACGTGTTCGCGCACCTGCACGCCATCCCGCGGCGCCAGGTGCTGGCGGCACTCATCTTTACCGGCCTCAGCTACTGGCTGCTGTCCGCCTACGAGGTGCTGGCGCTGCGCTACCTCAGGCGCGTCATCCCCTACCCGCGCATCCTCTTCACCTCCTTCATCGCCTACTCCTTCGGCCACACGCTCGGCTTCGCGGTATTCACCGGCAGCGCCATCCGCTTCCGCCTGTACGTGACCGCCGGGGTGAGCGCGATCGATGTCGCCACGGTCACCGCCTTCTGCAGCCTCTCCCTCGGCATCGGGCTGTGCACCATCGCCGGCGCCTCGCTGTTGTTCTCGCCGCTGCACGCCGCCACCGCGCTGCACCTGCACCGCGACTGGTCGCTCGCCGTCGGCGCGACGCTGCTGGCCGCGGTGTTCGCCTACGCGCTGTGGGCCTGCTTCGCGCGCGGCGCGCTGGAGATCCGCGGCTGGGCGCTGCGTCCGCCGGGTGCGGCGATCGGACTTACGCAGATCGTGCTGTCGGTATGCGACCTGTCGCTCTCGAGCGCGGTGCTGTGGTCACTGCTGCCCGCCGATGCCCAGGTGCCCTTCGTCACCTTCCTCGGGGTGTACGCCGCGGCGGTGATCGCCGGCATCATCAGCCACGTGCCCGGCGGCGCCGGCGTGTTCGAGGCGGTGGTGCTGCTCACCGTACCGGACGTGCCGGCCGAGGCGCTGCTCGGCTCGCTGCTCGCCTACCGCGCCATCTACTACGTGCTGCCACTCGTGGTCGGCACGCTGCTGTTCGGCTCCAAGGAGCTGGCGGCGCACGGCCGGCGCCTCGCGCGCGCGCACGAGCTCGCCACGCTCTACATCGCCCCGGTCGTGCCGCAGATCGCCGGCGCGCTCACCTTCCTCGCCGGCGCGCTGTTGCTGTTCTCGGGCGCCACGCCGGCGGTGGACGCGCGCCTCGCCTACCTCGACCGTTTCCTGCCGCTGGCGGTGCTCGAGGTCTCGCACCTCATCGGCAGCATCGTGGGGTTGGGGCTCCTGGTGCTGGCGCGCGCCCTGTTCCGCCGCGTGCAGGCGGCCTACTACATCAGCGTATGGCTGCTCGTCGCCGGCATCCTCGCCTCGCTCCTCAAGGGCCTGGACTTCGAGGAGGCGAGCCTGCTCGCCCTGGTGCTGGGGGTGCTGATGCTCGGGCGGCGCGCCTTCTATCGCCCGACCGCGATCCTCGCCGAGCGCTTCACCCCGGTGTGGCTCGCGAGCATCGCCGGGGTCGTGCTCATGGCGCTGTGGATCGGGCTCATCTCCTATCACCACATCGACTACTCGCACGAGCTGTGGTGGACGTTCGCGCTCGACGGCAACGCGCCGCGCATGCTGCGCGCCTCGCTCGCGGTGATCGTGCTCGGCATCGCCTACGTGCTGTGGAACCTGTTGCGCCCGGCGCGCCCCGAGCCCGCCGTCGCCGGCCCCGAGGAGCTGGCGCGTGCCCGGCCGCTCATCGAGCGCTGCGACCTCACGCTAGCCAACGCCGCGCTCACCGGCGACAAGCGCCTGCTGTTCAGCGAGGCCGGGGATGCCTTCGTCATGTACCAGATCGCCGGGCACAGCTGGGTGGCGCTCGGCGACCCGGTCGGCTCGCAGGCCGGGGCCGAGGAGCTCGTGTGGCGGCTGCGGGAGATCTCCGATCACCACGGCGGCCAGCCGGTGTTCTACCAGGTGTGCGCCGAGCGGCTGGCACTCTACGTGGACCTCGGGCTCGCGGCGCTGAAGATCGGCGAGGAGGCGCGCGTGCCGCTCACGGACTTCTCCCTCGAGGGCGCCGCGCGCGCCGACCTGCGCCAGGCCCACCGCCGCGCGCAGCGCGACGGCGCGAGCTTCGAGGTCGTGGCGAGCGAGCAGGTGGACGGGCTGCTGCCGACGCTGCGGCGCATCTCGGATGCGTGGCTCAGCAGCAAGTCCACCGGCGAGAAGCGCTTCTCGGTGGGCGCCTTCGCCCCCGGCTACCTGCGCCAGTTCCCGCTGGCGCTGGTGCGCTCGGGCGGCCAGCCGGCGGCGTTTGCGAACCTGTGGACCACGGGGACCAAGTGCGAGCTGTCGGTGGATCTGATGCGTTTTGACCCGGACGCGCCGCGCGGCGCGATGGACTACCTGTTCACCGAGCTGATGCTGTGGGGGCGCGCGCAGGGCTACCGCTGGTTCAACCTCGGCATGGCGCCGCTCGCGGGCCTCGAGGCGCACCCGCTCGCCCCGGCCTGGCACCGCGTCGGCAACTTCATCTTCCGCCACGGCGAGCACTTCTATAACTTCGACGGTCTGCGCCGCTACAAGGCCAAGTTCGATCCGACCTGGGAGCCGCGCTACCTGGTGGCGCGCGGCGGCATCGCGCTGCCGCGGGTGCTGGTGGATGTCTCGGTGCTGATCGCCGGCGGCATGAAGGAGCTGTTCGCCCGATGAGGAAGCTCGTGCGCGCCGCGGCGCTCTCCATCGCCCTGGCCACCATCGCCACCACGCGGGCCGCCGCGCCGGCCGCCGACGACGCGCCACGGATGAAGGCCGGACGCTTCGGCGAGGTGAGCATCTACCGGCCCCCCGGCAAGCCCCAGAGCGTGGCGCTGTTTCTGTCCGGGGACGGGGGCTGGAACCTCGGCGTCATCAGCATGGCGCACGAGCTCACCGCGCGCGGTGCGCTGGTCGCCGGTCTCGACATCCGCACCTATCTTGCGAGCCTGCGCAGCGCGGCCGCGCGAGCGGGCGCGCCCTGCCAGATGATCGCGGCGGACTTCGAGACCCTGAGCCACCAGCTGCAGAAGCAGCTCGGCCTCGGCGACTACGTGGTCCCGGTGCTGGTCGGTTACTCCTCGGGCGCGACGGTCGTGTACGCGGCGCTGGTGCAGGCACCGGTCGGCACCTTCGCGGGCGCGCTGAGCCTCGGCTTCTGCGCCGAGCAGGATTTCGCCGGCGCGACTCTCTGCCCCGGCAGCGGGCTGCACTACGGGAGCAACGCGCAGCACGAGCTGGTGTTCGAGCCGGCGACGACGCTCAAGCAACCGTGGATCGCGCTGCAGGGGCAGAAGGACCAGGTGTGCAGCGCGCAGGCGGCGGCCGAGTTCGCCGCGCACGTGAGCAACGGCGAGATCGTGTCGCTGCCCCTGGTCGGTCACGGCTTCTCGGTCGAGCGCAACTGGCTGCCGCAGTTCACGGCCGCCTACGCGCGCCTCGCCTCGCGCCCGGCCGCGAGCGCGAGCGCACCGCCGCCGGAGATCGGCGACCTGCCGCTCGCGGAAGTGCACGCCGCCGGCGACGGCACCGAGTTCGCGCTGCTGCTCACCGGCGATGGCGGCTGGGCGGGGCTCGACCAGGAGCTCGCCGCGCGCCTGGCCGCGCTCGGGGTGCCGACGGTGGGCCTGAACTCGCTGCGGTATTTCTGGAAGGAGCGCACGCCGGAGGAGACCGCGCGCGACGTGGCGCGCCTGCTGCGCCACTACCTTGGCGCCTGGCACAAGGAGCGCGTGCTGCTCGTCGGCTATTCCTTCGGCGCCGACGTGCTGCCGTTCGTGGTCAACCGCCTGCCCGAGGAGCTGCGCGCCCGTATCGCGAGCGTCAGCCTCCTCGGCATCGACGCCAACGCCTCCTTCGAGGTGCGCGTCAGCGACTGGGTGGGGGGCGATAACGGCGGCCCGCAGACGCGCCCGGAGCTCGCGCGCCTCAGCACGCTGCCGGTGCTGTGCCTGTACGGGTCCGGTGAGAAGGACTCGATCTGCCCCGGCCTGCCTGAGGGCGGCAACCTGCACCGCGAGCAGGTCGGCACCGGGCATCACTTCGGCGGCGAGTACGCCACCCTCGCCGAGCGCATCCTCGCCTTCGCGCGCGCCCCGCGGCCTGTGACATAACGTAGGCTTGGCGAGCGGGGGCGGCGCCGCGAGGCGCCGCGGATGCCTCACGCGGCCGCGCCCTGGGGTAGGATGGAGCGGCGGCAGACACAACAACTCGAGCCGCACGAACGCCCATGTCCCTGTACATCGACTCGGCGAGCCAACTGCACCACGACTCGGACAAGAACCTGGTCGTGACCTGCCCGCATTGCCAGGCGGTGGCGCACATCACCGCGAGCGCCGTGCCGCGCTTCGAGGACCTGCAGCTGTACCGTCCCAAGCAGGTCGGGCTCGTGTACCTGTGCGACGCCTGCCATGCGCCGATCTTCCTGCGCTTCATGGTGCGCGTCTACGGCGCGGCGCGCATCGAGCTGTCGCCGCAGTTCACCGAGGTCGAGCGGGCGCGCGAGAAGTTCAGCTTCACCTACATCCCCGAGGACGTCGAGCTGCTGTTCCGCGAGGCGCTCACCTGCTTCTCGAGCGGCGCCTTCAACGCCTTCGCCTCCATGTGCCGGCGCGCGGCGCAGGCGATGTTCAGCGACCTCGGCGAGGCGGGCAAGCTGCGGCTGTTCGATGAGCTCAACGCGGTGCGCGACCTCGCCAGCATCGCGCCCGAGATCTTCACCAAGATGAAGGCGGTGCTGTTCGGCGCGGAGCTCGATGCCCGCTCACCGCTGCCGCTGCTTGATGGCTACGAGGCCGGCATCATGCTCGAAGTGGTGAAGGACCTCTTCTACGAGGCCTACGTGCGCAAGGGCAAGCTGCAGCAGGCGATCATGGTGCGCCGCTTCTTCCTGGACGAGACCGGCAGCAACGTCACACCCTTCGTGCCGGCGAGCGAGACCGGCTCCTAGTCCACGAAGCGGCGCGCGTTGCGGAACAGGCGCGTCCAGCCGCTGTACTCCCCGACGTCGCGCGGATGCCAGGAGTTCTGCACGTAGCGGAACGAACGCTCCGGGTGCGGCATGGTGATGGTCACGCGCCCGTCGGCGCTGGCGAGCGCCGCCATGCCGTAGGGCGTGCCGCTCGGGTTGGCCGGATAGGTAGTGGCGACGCTGCGGTCGTTGTTGAGATAGCGCAGCGCCACGAGGCCGCTGCCGGCGCAGGCCGCCGCATCCGCCGCGCGCGCGAACTCGGCGCGCCCCTCGCCATGCGCGACCGCGATCGGCAGCACCGAGCCCTGCATACCGCCGAACAGCACCGAGGGTGACTTCAGCACCTCGACGAGCGAGAAGCGCGCCTCGTACTGCTCGCTGCGATTGCGCACGAAGCGCGGCCACAGCTCGGTGCCGGGGATCAGCGACTTCAGGGCCGCGAACATCTGGCAGCCGTTGCAGATGCCGAGCGAGAAGGTGTCGGGGCGGCGGAAGAAGCGCTCGAACTCCTCGCGCAGCGCCGGATGGAACAGGATCGACTTGGCCCAGCCCTCGCCGGCGCCGAGCACGTCCCCGTAGGAGAAGCCGCCGCAGGCCACGAGGCCCCTGAACTCGCTCAGGCGCCGCCGTCCCTCGATGAGATCGGTCATGTGCACGTCGTGGGCCGTGAAACCGGCGCGGTCGAAGACCGCCGCGGTCTCCACCTGGCTGTTGACGCCCTGCTCGCGCAGGATCGCCACCGCCGGGCGCACGCCGCGCGCGATGTAGGGAGCGGCGATGTCGTGCTGCGGATCGAAGCTGAGCTCGACCGCGAGCCCCGGGTCCTCGGCGGCCGTCTGGGCCGCGTACTCCTCGTCGGCGCACTGCGGGTCATCGCGCAGGCGCCGCAGCTGCCAGGAGGTCTCCGACCAGGCGCGCTTGAGCTCGACCCACGGCTCATCGAGGTGCGCCGCGCCGACGCGCATCTGCACCCGCAGCTCGCTCACCGGGGCGCCGAGGTAGAGCGCCGCCTCGGCGAGTCCGTGGCGGCTGAGGATCTCGAGGAAGTTCGGCTCGTCCCCGGCGAGGATCTGCACCACCACGCCCGGCTCCTCGGCGAACAGCTGCGCGAGCGCGCCGCCGCGGGCGGCCGGCAGCGCGACGTCCAGCCCGCAGTGCCCGGCGAAGGCCATCTCCAGGAGCGTCGCGAACAGCCCGCCGTCGGAGCGGTCGTGATAGGCGCGCAGCATGCCCGCGCTGCGCAGCTCGCGCAGCGCGGCGGCGAGCTGCACCAGGCGCTGCGGGACATCGAGGTCGGCGGGTGCCTCGCCGAGGGCGCCGTAGACCTGCGCCAGCGCCGAGCCGCCCAGGCGGTTCTTGCCGTGAGCGAGGTCGATGAGCCACAGCGAAGTCGGACGCTCGTCCAGCTGCAGCGCCGGGGTGAGCGTGCGGCGCACGTCCGCGACGCGTGCGAACGCCGAGACGATGAGCGACACCGGCGCCACCACGCTCTTCTCGCCGTGGCCCTCGCGCCAGGTGGTCTTCATCGACAGCGAGTCCTTGCCGACCGGGATGGCGATGCCGAGCTGCGGACACAGCTCCATGGCGACGGCGTGCACGGTGGCATAGAGCGCCGCGTCCTCGCCGGGCTCGCCGCAGGCGGCCATCCAGTTCGCCGACAGGCGCACCTCGCCGAGCGAGGCGAGGTCGGCGGCGAGGATGTTGGTGAGGGCCTCGGCGACCGCGAGCCGCCCGGAGGCCGGCGCGTCGAGCACCGCGACCGGCGTGCGCTCGCCCATCGCCATCGCCTCGCCCGCCACGCCCTGGTAGTCCGCCAGCGTCACGGCCACATCGCTCACCGGCACCTGCCAGCGGCCGACCAGCTGATCGCGGTGGATCAGCCCGCCGACGGTGCGGTCACCGATGGTGATGAGGAAGGTCTTGTCGGCCACCGCCGGCAGGCGCAGCACGCGGTAAGCGGCCTCGCGCAGCTCGATGCGGCTCAGGTCGAACGCGGCGCGCGCGCTCTCGCGGCTGTGCACGTCGCGCGTCAGGCGTGGCGGCTTGCCGAGCAGCACCTCGAGGGGCATGTCGACCGGGTCGTTGCCGAAGAGCGGATCGTGCACCTTCAGCAGTCCCGTGCCGTCGATCTCGCCGATGACCGCGTACGGGCAGCGCTCGCGGGCGGCGATGGCCGCGAAGCGTTCGAGCTGGTCCGCGGCGATCACCAGCACGTAGCGCTCCTGCGCCTCGTTGCACCACAGCTCAAGCGGCGACATGCCCTCCTCCGCGCTCGGGATGCGGCGCAGGTCGATGCGCGCGCCGCGCGAGCTGTGGGCGACGGCCTCGGGCACGGCGTTGGAAAGCCCGCCGGCGCCGACGTCGTGGATCAAGAGGATCGGGTTGTGCGCCCCGAGCGACCAGCAGTGATCGATCACCTCCTGGGCGCGGCGCTGGATCTCCGGATTGCCGCGCTGCACCGAGGCGAAGTCCAGATCCGCGCTCGAGCTGCCGCTGCCGAGCGAGGAGGCCGCACCGCCGCCCAGCCCGATGAGCATCGCCGGCCCGCCGAGCACGACGAGACGCGCGCCGACCGGCACGTCGGACTTCTGCACGTGCGGGCGGCGCACGTTGCCGAGGCCCCCGGCGATCATGATCGGCTTGTGGTAGCCGCGCATGCGGCCGGGCGCTTCCCCGGCCGCGTGCTGCTCGAAGGTGCGGAAGTAGCCGCAGATGGCCGGGCGGCCGAACTCATTGTTGAAGGAGGCCGCGCCGATCGGGCCCTCGATCATGATCTCCAGCGGCGAGGCGATGCGGGCGGGCGCGCCGAAGGGGTGCTCCCAGGGACGCACGCAGCCGGGGATGTTGAGGTTGGAGACCGAGAAGCCGGTAAGCCCGGCCTTGGGCTTCGCGCCACGCCCGGTCGCCCCCTCATCGCGGATCTCCCCACCCGAGCCGGTGGCAGCTCCCGGGAAGGGTGAGATCGCCGTCGGGTGGTTGTGCGTCTCGACCTTCATCAGGATGTCGATCGGCTCGTGGCTCGCGCGGTAGATGCCGCTCGCGGGGTCGGGGAAGTAGCGCACGCCCGGGCTGCCCTCCATCACCGCGGCGTTGTCACGATAGGCGGACAGCACGCCCTGCGGGTGGCGCGCGTACGTGTGGCGGATCATCGCGAACAGCGACTCCTCGCGCGCCACGCCGTCGATCACCCAGGAGGCATTGAAGATCTTGTGGCGGCAGTGCTCGGAGTTCGCCTGCGCGAACATCATGAGCTCGACGTCGCTCGGGTCGCGCCCGAGACGGCGGAAGCTCGCGAGCAGGTAGTCCATCTCGTCGGCAGAGAGCGCAAGTCCGAGGCGCGCGTCCGCCGCCACCAGCGCCGGCCGGCCGGCGGCGAGGGAGACGGTCTCGAGCGGCCGCGGGCGGCTCTGCTCGAAGAGCACCGCCGCGGCCTCGGGATCAAACAGCGCCGTCTCCGTCATGCGGTCACTGAGCAGCGCCGCCAGCTGCGCCAGGCGCTCGCGGCCGAGCGCCGTCGCGGCGCGCAACCGGTACTCGATGCCGCGCTCGAGGCGGCGCACCGCGGCAAGGCCGCATACGTGGGCGATGTCGGTGGCCTTGCTCGACCAGGGCGAGATGGTGCCGGCGCGCGGCACGATGACGAGGCGCTCGCCGCCCTCGGCGCCGGCACCGCCGGGCAGGCTCGGCCCGTAGGTGAGCAGCAGCTCGAGTACGCGGCGCGCCGCCTCATCGAGGGGCGCTGCGAGGTCGACGAAGTGCAGGAAGCGGGCCTCGAGGGAGGCGACGCCCGGCTCCAGGCCGCGCAGGCGCTCGAGCAGCTTCGCGATGCGGAAGGCGGAGAGTGCCGGTGGCCCCGGTATCAGGAGCATGCTACCGGCACCTCATTTCTTCTCCCCGGGCGGCACGGAGTACAGCGGCATCGGAAACTGCGTGACGTTGGCCGCCCCCTCGAGGGCGGTGATCTTGCTGACGCCCTGCTTCTTCACCTCGTCGATGCGCAGGATCGAATGCATGGGCAGGAAAGTGCGCTTGACGCCCGAGAACTCGCCCTTGATGCGCTCCTCCGAGGGGTCGAGCACGACCGAGGAGCGCTCGCCGAACACCAGCTCCTCGACCTCGATGAAGCCGAACAGCTCCCCATGGTTGACCTTGCGGGCATAAACCTCGTAAACCTTGCCCTGATTGACGAAAATGATGCGGAAAATGTGACTGGCTGCCATGGTTCGCCGGGGACTCGCTGCTAGCGTTAAGGCTGGGCATTATATGTCCGGACGCCCCCGGGGAGGCTGCCGTTGCGGGCGCCGGACCGGTATGAAAGCAGACATAAGGACGGGTCGGAATTGAGTCGGGGAATCATGCTCAAGCTGAAAATCGTCAGCGAGCAGCGCCGCGCGCTGGCTGAGCGCTCGACCGCGGTGTTCTCCGTCGAGGGCGGCACCATCGGCCGCTCGGCCGACAACGACTGGGTGCTGCCGGATCCGCAGCGCTACGTCTCCGCTCATCACGCCCGCGTGCAGTTCCGCGAGGGCCACTTCTACCTGCAGGACGTCAGCACCAACGGGGTCTACGTCAACGACGACACCGAGCCGCTCGCCAAGCGCGGCTCGAGCGGCTATCGCCTGGCCAACGGCGACATGCTGCGCATGGGCGAGTACCACATCGTCGCCGCGGTCGACACCAAGAAGACCGAGGAGGAGGCGGTGCCGGCGGTGCCGACTTCCATCCAGGTGCTGCGGCCGCTGAAGCCGGTGCGCGAGGACATCGGCGCGCCGATCGATCTCGAGGACCTGCTCCTGCCCTCCGAGGACGACCCGCTGCCGGCGCTGCCGGTGAGCGCCTACGGGCAGCAGGTCGAGTCCGGCCCGGTGCGCCAGCTGGCGCGCACGCTCGATCCGCTGCCACCGCTGCGCGGCGCCGCGAGCGAGAGCGCCGCCGAGGTTGCCAAGAGCCCCGCGCCGGAGATCCCGCTCACCGACAGCGTCACGCCGGAGTCGATCTCGCAGCGCATGGCGCGGCTTGCCGAGGCGGTGAGCCGCGAGCCCAAGGGCAGCGTCAGCCCGATCGCGCTCGAGGACATGCGCTCGGGGCTGGACGCCTTCTGCCGCGGCGCCGGCATCGTCACCGACAGCCTGCCGCCGGATGCCCAGGGGCGGCTGCTGCATCTTGCCGGCCGGCTGTTCCGCGAGGCGTTCGTCGGCCTGAAGGAGCTCGAGCGCACGCGCGCCGAGACCCGCAACCGCTACCGCATCGAGGTGAGCGTTCCGGAGCGCGATGATCCGCGTCCCTCGCTCGCCAACCTCATGGTCGAGGACCTGATGATCGCGCTGTTCCTGCAGCACGAGGGACGGCGCCTCGACTCGGTGCAGTGGCTGCGCGAGGTCATCGGCGAGGCGAAGGTGCACGAGCAGGCGAGCGCGCAGGCGATGCGCGCCGCGTTCATCGAGTTCCTCGATCGGCTGGACCCGGCCGAGCTCGAGGCGCGCTTCGAGCGCGCGGCGCGGCGCGGCAAGGCGCGCACCGCCGACAAGGAGCAGTACTGGGAACTGTTTACGACCTTCTATCGCAATCTCATCGAAATGCCGGCCGATCATCTGCCGCCCACGTTCGTGGAGGCCTTCGCCGCCGCATATCGCGAGGTACAGAAAAAGCCGGTGACGTGAAGGGCCAAGCGGGACTCATGGCGGAGAGGGTGGGATTCGAACCCACGTGCCGGTTTTACCCGACCATCCGATTTCGAGTCGGCGCCGTTATGACCGCTTCGGTACCTCTCCGGCTGCCCCGTGAGTCATGCGGGGGGCGGCATTCTAGCGGAAAACCCGCGCGCTCAGGGAGGTTCGTGCGCATCCTTGCTCTCACCGCGGCCGTGCTGCTCGGCACGCTGCTCGCCGCCTGCGGCAAGCTGCGCACCGACGCCCTGTTTGCGCCGAGCGCGCTCGAGGCCGTCCGCGCGCGCGGCGAGCTGCGCGTGGCGACGCTCAACCTGCCGACCTGCTACTACCTCGGCGCGCAGGGCACCGAGGGCCTCGAGTTCGAGCTCGCCAGCGCCTATGCCGCCGAGCTCGGCGTGCAGCTGCACATGTACCCGGTCGCGAACGAGCGCGCGCTGCAGGCCGAGCTCGCCGCCGCGCGCGCCGACATAGCCGCGGCCTCCCTCACCGACAACCCGGAGTGGCGCCGCGTCGCCGAGCCGGCCGCGCCCTACACGCTCATCCCGCAGCTGGTCGTCTATCACCGCGGCGGCACGCGGCCGCGCGACACGCTGCAGCTCGAGTCCGCGCGCCTGGCGGTGCGCGCCGGCAGTCCGCAGGAGCGCATCCTCGAGCGCCTGAAACACACCGTGGCGCCGAGTCTTAACTGGGAAGAGACCGCGCCGAGCGTCGCCGACCCGGTCGAGGACGTCGAGTCGGGCCAGGCCGACTACGCCATCACCGATGAGCGCGAGTTCTCCTTCGCGCACCACCTGTACCCGAACGTCGAGGTGGGCTTCGCGCTGCCCGAGCAGCGCCCGGTGCAGTGGATGGTGCGCCGCGATGCCGCCACGCTGCTCGAGAGCGTCAATCACTTCTTCCACAAGCTCGCCGCCTCCGGGCGCCTGCCGCAGATGGTGCAGGAGTCGAGCGGCGACAACCGCCCCTTCGCCTACGAGGAATCGCGCGAGTTCCAGGCGCACGTCAGCGATCGCCTGCCGCGCTTCCGCGCCTGGTTCGAGGAGGCGGCGGCGCAGTCCGGGATCGACTGGCGGCTGCTCGCGGCGGTCGGCTACCAGGAGTCGAAGTGGGATCCGCGCGCGGCCTCCGAGGAAGGCGCCGTCGGGGTCATGATGCTGACCGCGGACACCGCGCAGGCCATGGGCATCAAGGACCGCACCGACCCGCAGCAGAGCATCGCCGCCGGCGCGCGCTATCTGGCGCAGGTGCGCGAGATGATTCCGGAGCGCATCGCCGAACCCGACCGCACCTGGCTCACGGTAGCCGCCTACAACGTCGGCTTCGGGCACCTCGAGGATGCCCGCATCCTCGCGCAGTCACGCGGCAAGAACCCCGACTCCTGGGCCGACGTGCGCGCCGCGCTGCCGCTGCTCGCCCAGGAACGCTGGCACGAGCGCGCCAAGCGCGGCTACGCGCGCGGCTGGGAGCCGGTGCAGTTCGTCGACCGCATCCAGCGCTACCTGACGCTGCTCGAGTGGCAGCCGGGGGAGAGCCACGCGACGGTCGTCACGGCGGCGGGCGCGGCGACACCGGCCGCACCGCTCGTGCCGGTCACGATCCCGAGCCTCGCCCCGCCGGCCGCGGCGGGCACGCGCTGATCCTCAGCCGACCTCGGCGAAGGCGCGCACGGGAAAAGTGCCGACGCCCTGGAACTTCGGCGGCACGGCGCTGAAGCGCAGCCCCGCCTCGGGCAGCAGGTCGAGACCGCGCAGGTGCTCGGCGATCAGGATCTCGTGGCGCAGCAGCTCGGTATGCACCGGGCGGCTGTTGCGCGTGCGCGTGTCGTCGATGTTGTGCGAGTCGATGCCGACCAGCACCGCCCCGGCGGCACGCAGGTAGGCGGCGGCCTCGGCGGTGAGGAACGGATGCGCCTCCAGATAGGCCGGCGTCCCCCAGTGCTCGCTCCAGCCGGTGTGCACCAGCACCGCGCGGCCGCGCACCTCACGTCCGGCGAAGTCACTCGCCCGCACCTCGAGGCGCGTCGCGTGCGGGACGCGCACCACCAGCGCCGGCAGAGCGACGAAGCGCTCGAGGGGTGTGGCGGCGAGATCCTGGCCGTCGGCATAGCGGTGGAACGGGCAGTCGACGTAGGTGCCGGTGTTGCTCACCATCTCGATGCGGCCGATCTGAAACTCGGTGCCACCCTCGTAGTTCTTGCGCGAGTCGGCGCGGCTCAGGTAGTCGCAGATGAGCGGCCCGGGCAGTCCCTTGTAGGTGACCATGCCGTGCGTGATGGTGTGACTGAGGTCGATGAGTCGGCTCACGAATCCCTCCCGCGGCTGCTGCGAGCCGCGCGTTTTGCACCCCTGACTACTGGCGCCGCGTGGCGAAGAACTCCTGCAGCAGCGCGCTGCATTCCTCCATCAGCACCCCGCCGAAGACGTCGACGCGGTGATTGAGTCCGGGCAGGGTGAAGACGTTGGTGAGGCTGCCGGCGCCGCCGGCGCGCGGGTCGAAGGCGCCGAACACCAGGCGGCGCACGCGCGCATGCACCAGCGCCGCGGCGCACATCACGCACGGCTCGAGCGTCACGTACAGCGTGGTGTCGGCGAGGCGGTAGCTGCGCAGCGCCTCCCCGGCGCCACGCAGCACGCGGATCTCCGCGTGCGCGGTCGGATCGTGGGTCGCGATGGGGGCGTTGCCGGCGCCGGCGATGATGCGCTCCCCGTGCAGCAGCACCGCCCCGACCGGCACCTCCCCGGCCGCGCGCGCCCCCAGGGCGTGCCCGAGCGCTGCGCGCATGCAGCGTACGTCCAGGCTCTCCGTCTCAGCTGCCGCCACCGTTGGACTCCTGCGCCGCTTGCGCGGGTGGCGCGGGCGGCAGGAACAGCGCCGGGTCGACGAAGGTGCCATTCAGCGCCACGCCGAAGTGCAGGTGCGGGCCGGTGGCACGCCCGGTGGCGCCCACTTTGCCGATGACGCTCCCGGCGCGCACCTGCGCGCCGGGACGCACGCCGATCTCGCTCAGGTGGCAGTACATGGTGATGAGGCCGGCGCCGTGGTCGAGGATCACCGTGTTGCCGTTGAAGAAGTAGTTGCCGGTGTCGAGCACGCGCGCCGCGGCGGCCGCGTGCACCGGGGTGCCGGCGGCGGCGGCGATGTCCATGCCGGTGTGCGGGCTGCGCGGCTCGTTGTTGAACACCCGCCGCAGGCCGTAGGAGCTCGAGCGCACGCCCGGCACGGGCGGCAGCAGCTGCAGCGTGGACGGCGGCTGCTCCGAGAAGGTAGCAACCGCGGCGCGCAGGTGCGGCTGTTCAAGCTTCACGCGCGCCAGGTCCTGCTTCGAGAGGTCGACCTGGCGCGGCGCGACGGTGAGGCGCTGCACGGTGTACTGCTTGTCGGTGACCTCAAAGCCGACCGACGTGCCGTCCTTCACCTGCACCGCTGCGGGACCGGGGGCGCGCGACAGCGGGATGCCGACGACGGCGAGCCAGTGATCCTCCTGCGGCAGCACCATGACCCGGCGGTCCTCGAAGCTCACCACGGGTGCCGCCTCGCCCGAAGCGGGGATCGCCAGCAGCGCGACTCCGCCCGGCACCAGCTCCGCCTCGGGCAGCGGCGGCGTCGCCGTCTGTGCGGCGCGCACCGTGCCGATCAGACAGAGGAGCGCGAGCCCCGCGCGTGAGATGGAGCGCATCACGGCTTCTTGCCCGTCACCTGCGCGGCGAGTGTGCCGTGCGCGAGGCGCGCCTCGATGGCCTCACCGGGCTGCACCGCGTCGGCATCAGTGAGCACGCGACCGTCGCCGCCCGTCACGATCGCAAAGCCGCGCGTCAGGGTGGCGAGCGGGCTCACGGCATGCAGGGCGCGCTGCGCCAGTGCACAGCGCTGCGCGGCGCGCTC
>Ga0335083_10000625_pt1 | contig 52032 bp, 40 predicted proteins | sample Lox_Sample_42_FD_206716 | JGI IMG/M metagenome (GOLD analysis project Ga0335083, IMG submission 206716) | Soil microbial communities from Loxahatchee National Wildlife Refuge, Florida, United States - Lox_Sample_4.2 | ecosystem: Environmental > Terrestrial > Soil > Wetlands | place: USA...
GGGTTCGGTGAAGGGAAAGAACGACGGATAGAAACGCGTCTTCACCGATGAGCCGAACAGCGCCTTCATGGCATGGTCGAGCGTGCCCTTCAGGTCGCAGAAGGTGATGTTGGTGTCCACTGCGAGTCCCTCGACTTGATGGAAAACCGGCGAGTGCGTGGCGTCGAGCGGATCGTTGCGGTGCACCTTACCGGGGATGACGATGCGAACCGGCGGCGGTTGCTGTTCCATGGTCCGGATTTGTACCGGCGAGGTGTGGGTGCGCAACATCAGACGGTCGCGCGCCGGCTTGCGCTCTTGTCCCGCAATGAACAGCGTATCCTGCGTGTCGCGCGCGGGATGGTTCGGCGGAAAGTTCAGCGACTCGAAGTTGTAGTAGTCGGTCTCAACCTCGGGGCCTTTACCGACGGAATAGCCCATGGCCTTGAAGACGGCAACGATTTCGTCCATCACCCTCAACACCGGATGCTTGACGCCGATTGGGCGGCGGATGCCGGGCAGGGAGATGTCGAGTGTCTCGCTGGGGACGACTCGTTTGGCAGCCGCGACCCTCTCGCCTGCCTCGAGTTTACGTGCAAGGTCGTCAAGCTCATTTCGCGAAAGAGTAGCGACAGCCGCGACCGTAGAGATCGCGTCTTCTATCTTGTCCTTGGTCATCTCGCGAATGCTGTTAATCCGCATCCCCACTTCTCTGCGTGCTTCGGGAGGGGATGCTTTCAACCACAGCTCATTGAGCTGAGTCAGAATGCCGGATTTTCTGCCGAGCCACCGATTTCGAAGTGGAATAGGGTCGGCGGTCATCGTCTTCTCGGCCCTGTCCTTAAACGCCAAAACTACCAAGGCGCCTGTTTCTTCTTTCAGGGCAGCAGTCAGCTCGGCAACGGCGCGATCCAGCGCCTCCGGCGAGTAATCTTCGAGTTTTGGAACGCTGTACACCGTTTTTGGATCAGGTGGTTGGCACGCCTACTAGCCGAGAGCCGTAAAAAGCTGGAGGTGACGTCAACAGGCTGCATCTCCAGAATTCTCCCGGCTTAAGTTTGGCAGATATGCGCCCAATCTGTACCCCCGTTCGCTGCTTTACCCTCCCCCTGCCATGCGGCAAAGATTCGGCAAATTTCTGCCCCTGAATCTGTTGCAAGTTACATAATATAAAGTACTTGTATGCTGAAACGGGATGCTAAGCAAGATAATCATGGTAATCAACCCTCTGCTAATCGTGATTATCAAGCTAATCATGATTATCTTGATAATCACTCCGGCAGGCGGCGTAGCTCCCAGGCCAAGAACCGTTACGCAGACCGTCGAACTTGTCAAAAATCACCCGCCCTTGTCCAGGCCGTTCCCGCTTACTGGTTGGCAGAGACACTAAGCCTCCTGTCGCAAGTGTACGGCTGCGAGCTTTGTTGTCAAGATTACGAAGGTACAGGTCAGGTAACTGTACTTTCGTAACAATTCAGGTCCAAGGTGACCATTTGGTACGAAGACCGCGGAACCGCTCTGCGCTGGCGGGCGGCAGCGGGCCGCGCATCGAAGGTCACTGCAAGCTTTCTGGGATGGGCGGACTAGGCGGTGGCGGCTTGCGCCTGCTTGCACAGCGCCGTAAACCCAGCCGGGTCGTTCACCGCCAGATCGGCGAGGATCTTGCGGTCGAGTTCGATGCCGGCCTTCTTCAGCCCATTGATGAACTTGCTATAGCTGATGCCGTTCAGCTTGGCGGCAGCGCCGATGCGCACAATCCAGATAGAACGGAACTGGCGCTTCTTCTGTTTGCGGCCGCTGTAGGCGAACTTCAGGCCACGTTCGACCGACTCTTTCGCCGAACGGTACAGTTTCGATTTTGTCAGGTAATAGCCGCTTGCGCGCTCTAGAATCTTTTTGCGGCGTGCACGGCGCTTGGTACCACGTTTTACGCGAGGCATATTGCTCCTTTTTGCAATTCATTAAGCGGCTGGAGGCAAGGTAGCTGACCACGCTCGTTCCCGTTGTTCACGGTCTGAGGGGCCGATGTGTGCCTCTTCACACGCTGTTATCCGTCGCCAGTATGCTGAGCGCCGGTCGCCGCACCATGCGGCCAAACCAGTGTTTAGTATGGAATCATGCGCTTGATCTTGGGCACGTCGGCCTTGTCAAGCATCACGTCGGTATCGAGCTGGCGCTTGCGCTTGGTTCCCTTCGAAGTCAGGATGTGGCGCTTGAACGCGTGTCCACGCTTGATCTTGCCCGTACCTGTCTTCTTGAAGCGCTTGGCCGCTCCGCTATGAGTTTTCAGCTTCGGCATAGTGTCTTTCTATTACAACATAAACGCGCCAACCCCGCCAGCGGCAGGCCTTTCGCCATAGAGAACAAGAAGAATCTTTAACCGCGGATTTCCGCGGATGAACGCGGATCGAATGAAAAGACAAAGGTGATTCGCGTTATCCGCGAAAATCCGCGGTCAACGAAATCATTGCGGTTGCTGTTGCGGAGGCGGCGGCTGCGGAGCGGGAGGCTTCTCCGGCTTCGGGACCTGCGGCTTCGCTTCAGCCTTGTGCGGCTTGCTTGGCACCTGCGCCTTCGGCGGCGCCAGAATCAGGTGCAGGGTGTTGCCTTCCTGCCGTGGGCGAAACTCCACGATGCCTTTGTCGCCAAGGTCCGTGATCAAGCGCTCCAGAATGATGCGGCCCAAGTTCTGGCGCGACATTTCGCGTCCGCGGAAAAAGATGGTGGCTTTTACCTTGTCGCCTTCCGCGAGAAAACGCAGCACATGGTTCTTCTTGGTCTCGTAGTCGTGATCGTCCACGTTGATGCGGAACTTTACTTCCTTCACCGTGATCTGATGCTGGTGCTTCTTGGCTTCGCGCTCGCGCTTTTCCTGCTGGTACAGGTATTTGCCGTAATCCATGATGCGGCACACGGGAGGCTGCGCTGTGGGCGACACCTCGACCAGGTCTAGGGTTTTCTCGCGGGCGATTTTGAGCGCTTCGTAAGGCGGCATGATACCGAGCTGGTTGCCTTCGTCGTCAATCACACGAATTTCGCGGGCGCGAATGCGCTCATTGGTGCGGATAAAACGTTTGTCGATACTATCCTCCGAATAACCTTAATATGGCGTGAGTATAGCATGGGAAGGCGCGAAAACTCGCTTCTGAGGAGCTCAGGATGTGGCTGCCAGCGATCCAGCTAGACTGTCAGAGTGTACGGCGTGAATGCTTGCCAGCAGACGCTGGTTGGAACCATGGCGGCCTCGCAGTCGCACCTTCAAGTAGTTGTCCGTCAGCGCTTCGGTGAACTCGCCATCGCAGTACGTGAGCGTGATTGCTTCCAACTCGCGTCCGATGAACGACTGCATGAACGTGCGCTTCTTCTGCGCCGCCAGCTCGCGCAGCACGCGATTTCGTTCGCGCGCGGTGTGTACGGGCACTTGATCCGGCATTTCCGCAGATGGCGTTCCCGGCCGCGAGGAATACGTGAACGCGTGCAGGTAGGTGAACGGCAGGCGTTGGATCAACTCACGCGTCTGCTCGAAATCATCGTCCGTTTCGCCGGGGAAGCCGACCATAACGTCGGCGCCAATTGCGGCGTCGGGCATGGCGCGGCGAATGCGTTCGATGCGATCGGCGTAATGCCACGGGCGATACTTGCGGTGCATCCGCCGCAGAATTCGATCGCTAGCTGATTGCATCGGCACGTGAGCGTGCTTGGCTATGCGCGACGACGAAGCCACCAGCTCGATCAGTTCGTTCGTCCAGTCCATCGGCTCAACTGAGCTGATGCGTATCTTCTCAATTGCCGTACGCTCCAAAATCGCCTTCAGCATGGCGGCCAAATTGGTCCGCGGCGACAGCTCGCGCCCCCAGCGTCCTAGGTTGATGCCTGAAAGTACGATCTCGCGGTAGCCGCTGTCGACGAGCGCATCCACTTCGCGCAGTACATGGTCCAGCTTCAGCGAGCGGCTCTTGCCGCGCACGTAAGGGATAATGCAGAAGGAGCAGCGGTTATTGCATCCGTCTTGAACCTTGAGGTTAGGGCGCGTCTTGTCGCACGAGTGGCCGTCGAACACGGGCGCCGCCATCAATTCGGTGTGAGCGAAGATGTCGCCGACAATCGACACGGAATCGCCGTGGCCGATTTCCACGAGAGGAACAAATCCGTTGCCGCTCGCCGGAGGCGCGACATATTCGGCAAGTTTGTGCTTGTGAGAGTTTCCGATGACCAGACTCACTCCCGGCAGTGCCGACAGCTCCTGCGGAGCGCGCTGCGCATAACAGCCGGTGACGAGAATCTTTGCCGCGGGATTCCTGCGGTGGATGCGGCGGATAGCAGAGCGTGCGTCCTGATCAGCGGACGCTGTCACCGTGCAGGTATTGAGTACAACCACCTCGGCTTCAACGGCACCGGCAGCACGCTGCATGCCACGCTCGAGCAACTGACGCTCGATGGCCGCCCCATCAGCCTGGGTTGCGCGGCATCCGAAGTTCTCGACATGATAGGTGGCCACGAGGCCATTATACTGAGCATGTGCGGAAACTGATTTAATGCAAACGTGCAGCAGCAACGCAACATAGACCACTTGCATCACAACAAGCGCTTCTTTGTCTTCTAAAATGAAAGGAGAGTTTCCTATGAAACGCCGCATCCTTGTTGTTGATGACGAACTGGCGATCCTTCTCACCCTCCGCACCATCCTGGAAATGAACGGTTTCGAAGTCGATAGCGCTGCATCCGCGAAAGAGGCTGAACGCAAGATGAAGAACGGCGTTTTTGAGATGGTGATCTCTGACCTGCGAATGGAGAGCGAAACCGCGGGCTACGACGTGATTCGCATGGCCCGGCAGATGCCCTACGATCCCGCTACTGCCGTCCTCACCTCCTATCCCTCGTTGGGCAACGAATGGCAGATGGAAGGGGCACACTCCCTGTTGGTGAAGCCGATTAACGCTGACGAATTGGTGCGACAACTGGAGGCACTGCTGATCACTCACCAGGACCAGAAGGCGCCTTTGCAACAGCAATCGCAGAAACGGACCCCCGCTGTCCGCCAATAATAGAACTCTTACTGCTCCTGCCCTGTCGGGTTGGGGAGCGGCAACGCCCAGAGCTGCGCCGGATCGAGGTAGGCGCCTTGCCAGCGGACCGCGACATGAAGATGAGGTCCGGTCGCCCGTCCGGTAGCACCGCTTAAGCCAATCGGCTGTCCCTCGTTGACCTTCTCTCCTTCGGCAACCTGCAATTGCGACAGGTGCATGTACAAGGTCATGAATTTCTGGCCGTGGTCGATGATCACGCAATTACCTTCGTAGAACAGATCTCCGGCCAGCACCACGGTCCCGGAGTTAGCCGCCCGGACAGGTGTACCTTCCTTGGCGTGGTAATCAAGCCCGCGATGGATGCTGGCGAGTTTGCCGTTGAATGTGCGCCGCGTGCCAAATCCCTCAGAGACCGTGGAGTTAACGGGAGAGTGAAAGGTCCCCGACCATTCAGGCGCAGGGGCTTCATGGGAGAACGCTCGTTTCTTAAGCTCCTTGTCTGCTTCAATCCTCTTTAGAGTTTCGGGATCGGGCTGCACAAAACGTTCCGGTACCTTGAGCCTTTCTGTCTTGAACGCAGCCGATTGAACCCGCACCTCGGGTGCAGCGCGCAACACCCGGCCGTCAGGCGTCGTTGCATCCAGTTCGAGGGAATACTCGCCGGGCTTAGCTTCGACATCAACACCGGCAAGGGCATACCAGATATGCCGCTGGCTGGCAGGAAAAAACGAGAGATCATGGCCCTGCCACTTCCCTTTCAGGCTGGTAGCTGGCCCCACAGTCTCGACCTTGAAGAGACAGGGAGAACCAACTCGAATCGAGCGCGGATTCCAGGAGATGCTCGCAAACGCAGCCGCTTCGCCGGCGGCTGTCGGACGTGCTGTGCCAAGCATCAGCAAAATCACGATGAACGAGTAAGAACGGCACATCAAGGGTAGCGAGTTCGAAGAAATCGCCTTTCGAACATAAATCAAAGGGGTGAGGAATGGAAAGACAGTTTGTGTCGCGAGGAGCCCGGACGCAGTATTGCCTTTTGGTCAACCGAGTGGAGGACTTGGGCGCAACTCGAGAGTTATACGATCACGCAGTGGCAGCAGTAGTTCGCCGCTGTTGGAAACACTCGCGGCAAAAAACTGGCCGGCCTTGCGTCGGTTTGAACGGAACCGTCGTTTCCTTCCCGCAACCGGAACAGGTGGTGCGAGTTTCCACACGCGGCCTTGATCCGGTAGAAGTCGGACCCAGCGAAGAGGTGCGTTTGGTTTTGCACGCCTTGCAACGTTTAGGTTCGTTCTTGAACTGCTTGTCGTGGAAGAACAGTTGTTCGCCAGCCGTAAAGACGAAGTCAGCGCCGCAGTCGATACACTTCAGAACCTTGTCCTGGTATTCCATGGAGACTAACTCCCTTCAGCCCGCGACTCCCAAGGCCATGGACGGGGATCTACTTACAACTGCCGGCAAGACCGGACTGAGCATCCTGGCCAACAGCCGCAAATTCCAGTGCTCGGGTACAACCCCAGGGTTCGGCCCACCACGCGAGTGCACGTGGTCAATGCAGTAAGACACCGCACGGTCCGATGAAAGTCCCAACCAGGAATGGGAAAACCAAGGGCCGCCTTGGGAACGGCGGCCCGACCGTGAATTAGTCCTGCTCCTTGCGCGCTTTCTTGCGACTGCGCTTGCGCGCCAAGGCCTCTTTTACACGCTTTTTCTCGCCCGGCTTGAGGTAAAAGGAGTGACGCTTAACTTCCTTGATGATGTCCTCTTGCTGGACCTTTCGCTTAAAACGCCGCAAGGCGTTTTCTAGTGATTCACCTTCTTGAACGCGAACTTCCGCCAAACGGCCAACACCCCCAGACTCGTCCAAAGGGACATAGTAGTTATCCCAGTGTTACAGAGGGAAGTCAAGCAAAGACTATCTTGACAAAACAAGACCAAAGGGCTTAAATGACTGGCACTAAAGTGCGGCCAAGTATCGTATCTACCTCAGAAATTTAGCCTTGCTGAGAACTGAACCTGACGAGGTGCGAAGGCGCTCGTGGGCAACAGGAACCGCGAATTGATTTGGAATTGTCCCGGATAGATTTTCCCATTCACTTTCGTGGAGTAGGCGACAAACTGGCCAGCGGAATTGTAAAAGCCGTCATCACTGATGATCATGCGGCTATTGGTGCGGTTGGTCACATTGAACGACTCCGCCAGAAGTTCGAGACGGGTCCGCTCACTCAGCTTCAGGGTACGAGTGATTCGCACGTCAGTGGTGAAATAGTCGGGCCCGATGAAGGCATTTCGTTTAAATCCGGGCAGACGGTCGTTGTACACATTGCCGTCCTGATTTGCGTCACCCGCCATAGTTGCGTTGAAAGGCCGGCCAGAGCCGAACGTGACGACACTGGAGCATTTCCAGTGGTTCGCTAAGGCGCTGAGTACAGCGTTATCGAAATGGAATGGCGGCGGTTCGGCAACCGCGGCCGCCAGAAAGCGATTTCTCTGGTCGATGACGCTGGGGCCGCGCTCCAGGGCGGTGGCATAAACGTTCTGAACGTTGCCTGGGCGTCCGACCACCAAAGCGTCCTGACCGTCGTCGACTGCCTTCGCCATGGTGTAAGCGATCCGTAAAAAGAGGCCACGGCTCATCTGGCGCTTCAACGACACTGTCATGCCGTTGTACACGCTGCTCGATCCGCTCTCGAAGGAGTTGATGGTTCCCAAGCGCGGGTCAGGCCTCTGTATGTCGTTAATGCAAGGCGGATAGGGACAGGTCACAGAACGCGCGGTTTGCCACGTTGCGAAGGACGTGACCTGATCTATCCCGAGGAAAACCGAGTCGCTATCGTTGTAGACCGGGTAGTCGACGATCGTTGGTTTGGGAAGATTCACGTCGAGGGAGCGAATTAAGTGCACCCCATGCACGTAGAGGTAGCTCACCGAAGCACTCAACTGTTTGCCGAGCTCGTGTTCTGCGGTCAGACTCGCCTGCTCGACATAGGGCGTCTGAAAATTCGGTGCGAAGGCTGAGACCTGCGTCGTTAACAAAGGGGCAACTGATGCTGGTGGCACGCAGACCTGGATCCCCGCGGGACAATTCACCAGCGGATGTGGGAAGGTGGGAAACACTGCCGCCTGCGCCGGCTGCATGAGATCAAGAAATACGTTGCTCTGGGTTACGCCGTTGTCAATGGCGACTTGCGACGCGTAGATCGCCGGGATCGGCGTGTAGAAGATACCGGCTCCTCCGCGCAGCACGAGTGGCTTGCGGTCGCCCAGCGAATAGGAAAAGCCGACTCGCGGCGAGAAGTTCTCTGAGTCAGTTGGAACTTTTCCCGAAGGTGAGTACAGCGGATTACTCACCAGGGGACCCGGCTCGAAAGTTTGCAGGTCATATCGAACGCCGAGATTCAGCGTGAAGTTGCGGGCAACACGTATCGAGTTCTGTATGAAAGCGGAATAGAAACGAGTATTCGGATGTGAGATGGCGGTCCCAAAATTCTGCATGTAGTATCGCGGGACGTCATGGGCGTAGGCACGGAGCGGTGTCAGCGGCTCGCCGTATTTCATCGGCGCATAGGTCCAGGGGTTGACCTTCACATCGTCGAAGTAATACTCACCACCGAACAGCGAGGGATAGTAGTTGTAAATCCACGCCTGGATGAAATCCCCGCCAAACTTCCACTGGATGCGCCGGGTACTATAACTGAGGGTATCGGCAATGTGTAACTTATGCTCGCGGGTCGTGCGCGGCAGCATGCTAGACCGTCCATACCCGGAGACAAGGTTGTAGATTTTCGTCAAGGGTTGAGTGGAGTTGGCGGTGGACTGTTCTTCGTCCTGGGAAAATTGAGTGCGCAGATTACTGGCCAGATTGTTGGTCCATGCACTCACAAGTGCGACGGCGAGACTTCCTGTGTGCACTTCTTCGCTTCCGTTTTCGCTCTCCGCATAACTGGTCAGTGGGCTCGATGGGTCGAAAAACACATTGTTGGTTCCGTCGTAGTGCGACGTGCTGAGGCGGATAAACGCCAATTGCTTCTGGGAGAAGGTGTAGTCCATTTTGACGAATCCGGCGTTGCCCCACATCGTCACGGGATATGCTCCGGCCATCGTGTTCAGCCGTTGGGCCGCAGCCAGGACCAATTGCTGGTCGGTGTAGTCGTAGTCCACAGGCTGGACCACGACACTGCTGGCGCCATTGGCAAACTGCATAATGGAGGGGACCGTTAACAGATTCTCGTCAAAGCCGGCATAGAAGAAAACGCGGTCTTTGCGAATCGGTCCCCCCAAGGTTCCGCCGAACTGCTGCTGGCGATCGTCCGGCTTGCTGGTGCTGAAGGCCGGTTGGGCATCGAAGTCACGGTCACGCACGTAGTAGAACAAGCTGCCATGCCAGTCGTTGCTGCCTGACTTGGTGACGACATTGAAGACTCCGCCGCCGGCCCGGCCCAGTTCCGCGCTGTAAGAGTTGGAAGATACGCGGAACTCCTTGATGACTTCGTTGCTGAACTGATAGGGCGCCCGATAGCGCCCTCTCGCCTGCGCATAAAATGAGTTGTTGTTGTCGGCGCCATCCACCAAGAAGTTGTTCTGGAAGCCGCGCACGCCGCCGAACGACAGGTCGCCGTTGGAGTCCGAGGTGAGGCTGCGTGGATCCTGCGTTACTCCCGAAGTCAGCAGTGCTAGATCGGTAAATCGGCGCCCGTTCAGCGGCAGGTTGGCAATGGCCTGTTGCGGTACTACGTGCGATACACCGATACTCTGCCGCTCCACGCCTTCGGGCTCGTCCCTTACCCGTACAGTGATGTTCTCTGTCTGTCCCACGGGAAGGAGCTGGAGCTGCACTTGCGCACTAGCACCAACAAAGAGTTCGACGGCGGCGCCGTTCGGCGTCTCCATGCCCTTAGCCCACGCACTCACAACGTAGCGGCCGGGCAGCAACATTCCGAAACTGAAGTTTCCGGCACCGTCGGTTACCGCCTCACGGTGAAAGCCCTTCTCCGGGTTGGCCACAGTCACCGCGGCAGAGACAACGCGGGCTCCCGTGATGTCTTCAACTATGCCGTTCAGCGACGAAGAACCGTCTTGAGCAGTCAGGAGATGGGACAGCAGCACCAGAAGAATGAAGAGGACAGCCAGGCGACATCCAAGACAAACCGTGGCACGCCCAGCCCGAATTCCGCGATCGGGCAACCTTCCCATACCGATACCACCTGTCCACATCTATAGCGGAGTCGGGTTGGGCCGGTCTGTGACGACGGCCGATACGAGGGGTTACGAAAGTACAATGCCAAAACGGAACGGACATGTACTTTCGTAATAGGTGTATGTTTCGCCCGGCGAGGCAGTGGAACCCCATTTGCTCGCCAGGATGCGCCTCAGCTCATTCCCGGGCGTTCGTTGACCCTCCAATTTGCGCATGATACCGTACTTAGTTACACGAACCTCATTTGCGCGATCTGTGCGCCGAAGGATCCCGCTTGTCCTCAGAGACTGTAGCGGCCACGCCCATCCGTAAGACTGCCCTGAATAACGTCCATCGCGAGATGGGTGCAAAGATGGTTGATTTCAACGGCTGGGACATGCCAGTGGAATATCCATCGGTGGGCGGGCTCATGAAGGAACACGTAGCGGTGCGCACCGGTGTCGGCGTCTTCGATGTCAGTCACATGGGCGACATTCGCATCGCGGGCCCTCAGGCTCTTGCCGCAGTCCAGCACATCACTATGAACGACGCCGCCGGGATGGCGATCGGCCAGTGCCGATATTCGGCGATGCTGTATCCGCAGGGAACCTTCGTGGACGACGTCATCGTGCATCGACTCGGCGAGGACGACTACATGCTGGTTATCAACGCCGGCACGCGCGAGAAGGATGTCAACTGGGTCACCGAAAACACGCGCCGGTTCGACGTCAAGGTCGAGAACCTGAGTGATGACTTCACCCAGATCGCCATTCAGGGACCCAAAGGTGTGGACACCCTGCAGAAGGTAACCGACGCCGATCTGTCGCAGGTGAAGTTTTACTGGTTTGCGCATGGGACGGTCTGCGGACTGCGCAATATCTTGATCGCGCGCACTGGTTATACCGCAGAAGACGGTTTTGAGATTTACGTACCCACTGACGAGGCCACCAGTGCCCGTGTGTGGCGCGAGGTCCTGCAGGCGGGCAAGGAATTCGGTATTGTGCCCTGCGGGTTGGGCGCGCGCAACACGCTGCGTCTTGAGGGCAAGCTGCCGCTCTACGGGCACGAGATTTCCGAGGCGATTAATGTTTGGGAAGCGGGGCTGGAGCGTTTCCTCAAGATGGAGAAGGGCGAGTTCGTCGGCCGCGATGCGCTGCAGCGCGCCAAGTCGGACGGTGTCAAGCGGACGCTGGTCGGCCTGGAGTCGGTGGAGCGCGGCATTCCGCGCGACGGCTACAAAGTGCTTGCCCTGAGCGGCCAAGAGATCGGCTACGTTACCAGCGGATCGTACGCACCATTTCTAAAGAAGAACATCGCATTGGCCTATGTACCGATTGAGCACGCCGCGATCGGGAACGAGGTGACAGTAGAGATCAGAAATCAGCCTGTAAAGTGCAAAGTCGTTCCAACGCCGTTCTACAAGCGCCCAAAAAAGCAGTCCTGATTCGTTTATTTGCTGTTCATAATCCAATAACTTTCGCCCATGCAGAGGCCAGTGCTGAGGAAAGGCAAGATATGGCTTATCCCGCTGATTACAAGTACACCAAAGAACATGAATGGCTGAAGATGGAAGGCAACACGGGCACCATCGGCATCACCGACCATGCCCAGGAGTCGCTGGGCGATATCGTGTTCGTCGAACTGCCCAAGGTTGGGACCGAGGTCACTGCCGGCAAGACCTTTGGCACTGTCGAGTCGGTAAAGGCCGTCTCCGACCTGTTTGCTCCCGTGTCGGGTACGGTTACCGCCGTGAACGAGGCGCTGAACAACTCACCCGAGCAGGTAAACAAGGACGCCCATGGCGCGTGGATGATCAAGATTACTCTGAAAGACCCGAACGAGGCGAACCAGTTGCTCAGCGTGGCCGATTACGAGAAGTTCGTTGCTGAAGAGGGTGGGCACTGAGAGGATCTGCGACGACACGGAGAAGGACGCTCGCCGCAATGCCGGTCCGTCTTTTCCGCACATTCCGCCCAGAGGCTAACCAGACGCGTACTTGACGTCGCTTCCTTTTTTCACAGATTCGCCCAGGAAAGTTATAGGTACTCATGCGCTATCTTCCCAAGTCTGAATCCGACCGCGAAGCCATGCTCCGCGAGATCGGCGCCAAGTCCATCGACGGTCTGTTCGCCACAATTCCTGCCGAATACCGGCTCAAGCGTGATCTCGACATCCCTCGCGCCTGTGCCGAGAGCGAGATCGTAGAGTTCTTCCGCCAGCGTGCGGCGGAAAGTGCGCAAGGCTACGCGACGTTTCTCGGTGCGGGCGCGTACTCGCACTATCGTCCCGTAGTAATCGACTCGCTGGTATCTCGCGGCGAGTTCTTCACCGCCTACACACCGTATCAGCCGGAAATTGCGCAGGGCACACTGCAATCCATCTTCGAGTTCCAAACCATGATCTGCGAACTGACTGGCATGGACGTGGCCAATGCCTCCATGTACGACGGCTCGACCGGTGCCGCCGAGGCGCTGATGATGGCGGCGCGCGTCATGGGACGGCACAGATCGGTTGTGGCCAGCGGAGTGCACCCCGAGTATCGCGAGGTCATCACCACCTACGCCCGCTACCAGGGCATGCCGATTTCGACGGTCGGCTATTTGAAGAACGGCCGCGTGGACCTAGAGGCGCTGGACAAGGCGATCGATGCCGAAACTGCCGGTGTGCTGGTCCAATCGCCAAATTTCTTCGGCACCATTGAGGACGTGGCAGCGATCAGCGAGGTTGTTCACAAAAAGGGTGCATTGCTCATCGTTTCTATCGCCGAGGCGGTTTCTCTTGGCATCGTCAAACCCCCGACGGAAGCCGACATAGTCAGCATGGAAGCGCAGTCGTTCGGGGTGCCGCTTGGCTTTGGAGGACCTTATTGCGGAGTCATTGCGACGCGCGACAAGCTCGTACGACAGATGCCGGGCCGGCTGGTCGGCGAAACTCGCGATCGCAACGGCAAGCGCGGGTTTGTGCTGACGCTGTCCACCCGCGAGCAGCACATCCGCCGTGAAAAGGCGACCTCGAATATCTGCACCAACCAGGGTCTGGTCGCCCTGATGTGCTGCATCTTCATGAGCGTGTATGGACGCGAGGGGCTCAAGGAGCTGGCGAAGCAGAACCTGGCGAAGGCGCATTACGCTGCCGACGAATTCAAGAAGGCCGGCGCAACCCTGTTGTTTGAAGGGGCACCACGCTTCAACGAATTCGTCGTCCAGACCAAAACCGAGCCGTACACCATTAACGACAAGCTCCTGGCGCAGCACATCATAGGCGGTTTTCCCTTGAAGACTTTCTACCCCGAGCTGGGCAGTGCCTCGCTGTGGTGCTGCACTGAAACGACGACGAAGGCTTCCATCGACGTGGCTGCTAAGGAGGTGGGCCAGTGAACTGGAACGAGAAGATCCGAAAAGCCACCACCCACATCAGCCAGAACGAGGTGCTCATCTTCGAGCGATCCTCGGCGGGCAAGAAGGCGTATCAGTTGCCGCCGTTGGATGTCCCTGAGGTCGATCCCGCAGCGCTGCTGGGCGAGCAGGCGCGCCAAGACCTCGGCCACATGCCTGAAGTGAGCGAGATCGAAATCATTCGCCACTTCACCCGGCTATCCACCTGGAACTACGCGGTGGACCATGGCATGTATCCACTGGGCTCGTGCACTATGAAGTACAACGCGCGTGTGAACGAATACGTGGCGCGGTTGATGGGCCTGGCAGAAGCACATCCCTATCAGCCGGAGCGCGTTTCGCAGGGCACACTGCTGATTATGAAAATGCTGTGCGAGCAGCTTCTGGAAATTACCGGCATGGACGCTATCACCTTGCAGCCGGCCGCTGGAGCGCATGGTGAGTTGACTGGAATCCTTCTGGTGCGGGCTTATTTGGAATCGCAAGGAAATCCGCGCAAAAAGATCCTCATCCCCGACTCAGCCCACGGGACCAATCCTGCAACCGCAGCGATGGCGGGCTACACCGTCGAGAACCTCAAGTCGAATGCCGCCGGTATGGTGGACATTGCGTCATTGGAAGCACAGGTGAACGAAGATGTCGCGGCGCTGATGCTCACTAATCCCAACACTCTCGGCGTGTTTGAGCAGGAGATCCATAAGATTGCCGACGTGTTGCATGCCAAGGGCGCCTTGCTGTACATGGACGGCGCGAACATGAATGCTCTGGTGGGCAAGGTCCGACCGGGCGATTTTGGGGCAGACGTCATGCACCTGAACCTGCACAAGACCTTCTCGACGCCGCACGGCGGTGGCGGGCCGGGCTCGGGACCGGTGGCATGCAAGAAGACCCTGGAGCCGTTCCTGCCCGTTCCGGTGCTGTTAACCAAGCCGGGCGGCACGCTGGGCTTCGACTACGATCGTCCGCACTCCATCGGACGAGTGCGCATGTTTTACGGCAATTTCGGCATGCATGTGCGCGCGCTGGCCTACATCATGGCTAACGGTCCTGATGGCCTGCGGCAGACCACCGAGGATGCTGTGCTAAACGCAAACTACATTCGCAAGGGGCTGGAGGACAGTTACGATCTGCCCTACAAAACGCCCAGCATGCATGAGGTCGTGTTCAGCGATCGGCTGCAGATGCCGCAAGGCATCAAGACTGGCGACATCGCCAAGCGGCTGATCGATTACGGCTTCCATCCCTACACGGTGAGCTTCCCGCTGATCGTGTCAGGTGCGATGATGATTGAGCCTACAGAGAGTGAGTCGAAGGCCTCACTTGATCTGTTCATCGAAGCCATGAAGGACATTGCTGAAGAGGCCCGGGAACATCCGGAGATTATCTTCGAAGCGCCGCACAACACGCGGATTTCGCGGTTGGACGAGACGGCGGCGGCGCGCAAACCGGTTTTGCGTTGGAAACCGCAGGGCGAAGCAGTAACTGTGTAACTTCTAAGGATAGATCGCGTAGCAGCGAAGAAATTCTCCGCCCGCCCGCCATTGCCAGTCGGCCAAAAAAAGGCGGGCGTTACGCGCCTAATCTCGAAGAGTAAGGTTTCTACTTCGCCGCCAGCGCTTTGACGCGGGCGCTCAGCCGCGCCTTGTAACGGCTGGCCGTGTTCTTGTGGAGGACGCCCTTCTGCACCCCTTTGTCCACGACGGACACCGTCGTGCGAAAGGCAGTCTGGGCTGCCGCCTTGTCGCCCTTTGCAATGGCTTCGCGCAGGCCACGTAACGCGCTGCGCAAGCGCGACTTATTGGCACGGTTGCGCGCAGTCTTCTTCTCGGTCTGGCGCGCACGCTTGAGCGCCGAAAAATGATTCGCCATACTTTCCTGTAGTCCTTCGGTGAGAAATCTCGACGTGAGCCGAATCTTTGATTCTACCGGATGGGGCAGGCATCGGCAAATCGAGGAAGTGCACGGAATTTCAACCAGCATAGCGCTCCTTTTTTGTTGGCCGACCATCTAAGCGAGGTGGGAGGCGATTGTTACAAGGTTGTTGCAAGTGCCACGAGCAACGCCGCTTAGCTCCTGGGTGCCATTGACTCTTTCCCCAATCGGGGATACGCTAAGCCCCAATGAGAGTAGTTTTTCGCTTCGGCGAACTTTCCGGCGATCCCCCCTTCCCTGCGCCAAAATCCTGCCACCGTTCCAAACGTCAGACCGAAGCGGTTGGTCTGCTCGTCGTCCAGCCAGCGATCGGAATACCGGGCCGCGCGCACGGCAATCCGCGGCTCAGGAGGCAAGCTTTCAAGTCTAGATGAAGAAGAACATCGAAATCAGCCCCAATATCGAGACCTTGTTCGGCACCCGCGACGAAAATCTGCGCCTGCTGGAAGATGGCTTGAATGTCACGATTGCCATGCAGCCCGATTGCATCGAGATCGTGGGAGCAGCAAGCGACGTTGCTCGCGCGGAGCAGGTCTTTGCTGATTACAAACACCTGCTGCGCAATGGTTTCACATTCGTGAATGGTGACCTCGGATCGATGATCCGAGTGCTGACTGCAGACTCTACAGCAACCCTGCGCAGTCTCGCCGAGGCTGGCAAGCAGCGTTCCTTCGGCAAGCGCACGGTTCAGCCAAAGAGCATCCATCAGCGCCGTTACCTGGAGGCGATTGAGAAGTACGACATGGTGTTCGCCGTCGGCCCGGCGGGTACCGGCAAGACCTATCTTGCGGTCGCGATGGCGATTTCAGCGCTGTTGTCGAAGCGTGTGAACCGCATCATTCTGGCGCGGCCGGCGGTGGAAGCGGGCGAGCGGTTGGGCTTCCTGCCCGGCACGCTGCAGGAAAAGATTGACCCCTATCTGCGTCCTTTGTACGACGCGCTTTACGACATGCTGGAGCCCGACAAGGTGGACCGCTATCTGGAGAAGAACGTGATCGAGATTGCGCCCATCGCTTTCATGCGCGGGCGGACACTCAATGATTCGTTCGTCATTCTCGATGAGGCGCAGAACACCACCTCCGAGCAGATGAAGATGTTCGTTACCCGCCTGGGGTTCAACTCGAAAGCAGTCATAACGGGCGACATTACGCAGATTGATCTGCCAAACTCGAACCGCAGTGGGCTGCTGGAGGCCATTGACATCCTGAAGAACGTGGAAGGAATTCACTTCTGCTATTTCGACGAAGGGGATGTGGTGCGCCACCACCTTGTGCAGCGCATCATTCGCGCTTACGACGATTACAAAGGCCGCAACGAACAGTTGTCGCTAACCTTGGAAACGAGAAACAGCAACAACTATGCTGCAGCGCGCAGCGCGAACGGAGCGGTGTCTCCACCCGCAGTAGAACGCGAAACGAGGCTTGCGGAAGCACCTCCGGCGGATGCAACTCCTTCGGCCCAGGATCGTGTGGCTGAGTAAGGACTTGGTATCATGATGTGGGAGGGCTTGTGGGCCCTCCCATTTACTCTTCTGGCAAAAATGCTCTTGCTGATGCGTCAACTTGGAGGAGTGAGCGAGCGTGCCATCGCCCGCTTCGAGGGCAAAGCCCAGCGGGCCGTGGGCGTGCGGGGAGAAGTATGCGTCTTTATCACTTCCAGCGGGGATGTTCGTGCTATGAATCGCCGTTTCCGGGGCAAGGACCAGCCGACTGACATTCTTACCTTTCGTCTGGCTCCGAATCGCACGAACTCGGCGGGTGACGTTGCGATTGCCGCGGAGATCGCGGAAGAGAATGCGGCTGCACAGGGCCACTCGACAGAGACCGAACTCAAGATCTTGATACTGCATGGACTTCTGCATCTGGCCGGCTACGACCATGAGACCGACAACGGCGAAATGCAAGCCCGCGAGACGGAATTACGACGCCAATTGAAGCTTCCAGCCGGCTTGATCGAGCGCGCGCACGGCGCCGGATCGCCGTCTGCCGGCAACCACAAGAAGGCGTCTGTTGCACACAAACAAGGCAGCCGGCAATGACCGTCCCGTTATTCATCCTGCTGCTCTTCCTGCTGGCACTGCTGGCCCTGGTCTCCTACGTTGATCGCCTGCACGCCGAGATGGGCAGGTTCCTTTCGCGCGAGTTTCAGGAGAACATCGATGCCTACCAGGAGCAGGTTGAACCCCGGCTGCGCGTGAGCCGCGAACGAGCCGCTCTGTCCATGGCGGTGCTCGCCCAGATCTGCATCGCGAGCGTTGGGGTGCTGATTGGCTACGTTGTGTTCATGGATAAACGCTGGGTCGTGCTCGACCTCGTACAGGCTGCGGTCAGCGTCATCCTGATCGTCGTCGTCTTCAATCGCTTGTTGCCATATGTGCTTTTTGTGCGCACGAGGGGCGAATGGCTAAGACACTGGGTACCCGTGCTGCGCGGGCTGATTTATCTTTCTCTGCCCGTCACCTTGATCCTTAGCTTCTCCCTGTCGGTCACATCGCTCTCGAAGGAACACGCTGAACGGGAGCCGGAGCATCCGTCAGAAGCGGTGGACGCTCTCATTGAGGCCGGCCAGGAAGAGGGAATTCTGGAGGAGAGTGACCGCGACCTTATCCAGTCGGTGGTTGAATTCGGTGACAAGACCGTGCGGGAAGTCATGACCCCGCGACCGGAGATTGTCGCCGCGCTCATCACCATGACCATTGCCGACCTCACCGACCTGGTAAAGAAGCACCCTTATTCCCGAATACCGGTGTACGAAGAGGACATCGACCACATCAAGGGCATTGTGTATGCCAAGGACTTATTGCAGGTCCCCGACGTGGAGGCGCATACCAAGACAGTTCGCGACCTAATGAAGAAGGACGTGCGCTTTGTCCCTGAGACGAAGCGAGTCAGCGAATTACTACGCGAGATGCAGCGTGACAATGTGCGGCTGGCCGTCGTAATCGATGAATACGGCGGCGTTGGAGGCGTGGTGACCATCGAGGACCTGGTCGAGGAGATCGTGGGCGAAATCCGGGACGAACACGAGAAGGCCGAGGTCGTGCAGGAGAGCGAAACCTCGTACGTCTTGAACGGCAACACCGATGTTGACCTGCTGGAGAAGTTGCTCGGGGTACGGCCGGATGAAAAGGAAGCAACCACGATAGCCGGTCTGGTGAGTGAGCTGGCCGGAAGAATCCCCGAGGTCGGCGAGGTTTTCCGGGAAAACGGATTGCGCTTTGAGGTACTGGAATCCACCGAGCGGCGCGTGAACCGCGTTCGCGTCAGCCTCGAGCCACGGCAGGTCCGGGCTTCCTGACATGGCATTCCGCTCCGGATTTGTCTCCATCATCGGGCGGCCCAACGCTGGAAAATCCACCCTGCTGAACGCGCTGGTCGGCGAGAAGCTCGCTATCGTTACGCGTAAGCCTCAAACCACGCGCAATCGCATTCAGGGTATCGTCAATGTCGAGCGAACCGGCAAACGCCCTGCCGGACAGATTGTACTGATCGACACTCCTGGGGTTCACAAGCCGATTAATTCGCTGAACCGCCGCATGATGAAAGAGGTGTACGACGCCCTCGAGGGCTGTGACCTGCTACTGCTCATCTTGGATGCGGCGGAGAAATTCGGAAGCGGCGACAAGTTCGTGCTCGACATCGTCAAGAAGAGCCGCCATCCGTGTTTCCTGCTGCTGAACAAGATTGATAGATTAGTAAAACAACGCCTGCTACCCCTGATCGCGGAGTACAAAGAACGGCACGACTTCGCCGAAGTCATTCCCATCTCAGCAATCAGACGACAGGGACTTGATACTTTGCTGGATGCTGTCGTGAAGGCACTCCCAGACGGTCCGCGCTATTTTCCCAAAGACCAGATCACCGATCAACCCGAGCGATTTCTGGTGGCCGAGCTCATTCGCGAGCAGGTACTGCTGGCAACCGAGGAAGAAGTGCCGTACGCCACGACGGTCCTGATCGAACAATACGAAGAAAGCGCCCGGCTCACGCGTATCGCGGCCACGATCTATTGCGAGCGCGAGGGGCAGAAGGCGATTCTCATTGGCAGGCAAGGTGCAACGATGAAGAAGATTGGCACTGCGGCAAGGGAGCAAATTCAGCGGCTGCTCAACACAAAGGTCTATCTTGAGCTGTTCGTCAAAGTGCGGCTTGGTTGGCGCGATTCGCGCGATTTTGTGCAGCAAACTGATTGGCGTGTACAGCTCCAGGACATGTCCCAGCCGGGAGAGGTTGACGAGCCTGAGGCGGGGTCGGATTCGAAGCGATGAGCGGCGCACCCGCTCACGGAGCGGGTTTGTCCTTCCATTTCAAGCTGAAAAGCGGTACTCCGGACTTCTCCACCTTAATGTGATTCTGGCCCACGGAAATCTTGCCGCGTGTCTTGGAATCGAACCGCACATCAGCCTCAAATGAAGGTAAATGGTGAGGGCCAGACGCCAATTGTCCCTGGCCCTGAGCAGGCGGAAGTGGAACTGACGCTAGTCCACCGGTTCCGCTTCGGGTATCGAGAATTGCGCCTAACACCCTTTCTGATGCACCCTGGTTTCTTAATGAGATCAGGTCTGAAGCGCTCGTGCCGAAATTCGTTTCGGACATCTGAATCTCGCGCACGATGATGCTCTCCGGGATACCTGCTTTCATCATCCGGACAACATCAGCGCTGGTTAACGCATGGTCGGTGGATGATTGCGCCAGGAATGGAACAGGCAGGGCCAATAGCAAGATGGGTAAGAAAACAAGTTTGCTCAGACGAACGCCTCTCATGGGCATTGACTCCCAACCACAAACATAGGTCGCTAACCGCATTAGCGGCTTCAACCCGCTAACATCTTAAGAACGGGCGCACCGTCCGAACTTGCATGGCTAATTTTCAGCCCACGGGTGCCGTACCGCAATCCCCTCGACCGCCCCCGGCTAATCGGTAAGACTGTCAATTCAGGGCTGTTTTGGTGTCGCTTTCTCCGCCGCCGCCTTTTCGGCGTTGGCTTTCTTGGCCGCTATGGCCTTGTCCGTCCATTCGTCCGCCGCCTTCAAGTCCGACTTGCGGGCTTCGGGATCATCACACTCGTATTCGGCACGTTCTCGGTACAACAGATTCATATACCCCATCGCATCATCGAAGCTAGGCTGCAGTTCGAGCGCCTTCTGCAAGCGCTGAATCCCATCCTCAACCTTTTGCTGGTTCTCGGCCCGCAAGGCGGCGCATGCTGCCCGCTTGCTGATCATCTGGCTCTCCGTAAGGCCCAGTTCGCTCTTCGCCTTTGTCCGTGCCTGCGAGGCCTGGGTCCAGTCGATCAAGCCCATCATGAAATAATTACGCGCTTCCTGGGGACTTAGTTCGATGGCTTTACGGTAGTAGTCGCCAGCCTCGTCAAAACGCTTCAGATTGAAGCTCAACGACGCGGCAGGAACAACACTCCTATATCGTTCCTGCTCGCTCGGATCGTCAGCGAGCACGATCTTGAACTGGTCGATGGCCTGCTGTGCCATGGCCTTATTGGCGTCCGATTCGTCACCCGAAACATACTGCTGGGCATACGCCGTCGCAAGGAAAAGCCGTGCCTGCGTGAAATCGGGATCGATGTCGAGCGCCGCCTGGAAGTGTTTGGCCGCTCCCGCGTAATCCGAGAACTTGTAGGCAATCACGCCGGCTCGCATTTCATCGGTAGCCGCTGCGGTCTGAGCTGACGCCGTACAATCCGCGATCGCAATTGGAACGACGAGGGAAGCGGCAAGGACTATGACACGGGTACAGGTGTACAAGCTGTGCTTCTCCTGGTGCGAGGAATCACTCCGCGGATTAGTCTTTGCTTCGTGCATCAGATCCCTTAAGAAAGTTGACCCCTGGCTGCGAAACCATCCTCCCTACTTGTTTGCCGCCTGCACCGATTCGCGCAGAAATGCGTAGATGCGGCCCGCAATTTCCTTCGAAAATGGGGCGTTATAGTGAATGCTGTCCACATAGAGATTCTCGTGCTTATCTCGCTGCATGTCGGCCAGCCACAGAAGATTCGGGCCCAGCTTCCCCTGTGCCCGCAGCTCCTCCATCAGGGGATAGCCATATCCACTTCTGCCATAGGCCGCAAACTCGTTAATGGAATGCAAAAAGAAGTGGTAGCGCAGATCGTACTTGTACACCGGAACCGGCTGCCAAACGAAGATGGGCCGCACACCGAAACCGTTGGCGAGCAGTTCGATCATCTTCTTGTTCGCCAGCCACCGGTCCACAGCATCATGCAGCAGTGCAGTGTCGTTAAATGTCCGCGGTTCTTGCGGCTGGGTGGGCCTAGTCCATCGGTCGGTCAGCCAACGCGCCGCCCGGACCATAGGTACCCTGTCGAGTGCGCTGCCATCTGATTTCCCCGCCATGAAATTCCTCAGCCGGTCGCTGAACAACGGCTGACCATCCGCAAAGATGAAATCATTCAAGCCATCAACAAATACTGCCACCCGGGGCACATACCCGGACCGCAGCAATTGCTCGAAGAGGATCAGTTCCTGAGTGCTGAAGTAGGCCTGCCGTGCAAAGTTGTAAACGGCGAGCGGCGGGGTTCCGCGGTCGGCATTCGCTGCCTCCTGAAGATAGGAAGCAATCGTCTCGTCGTCCGGCACATTAGCTCCAAACGCTGTCGACCCCCCAAACACGAACACGTTCATGGACTTTGGATCCGGAGGCCACGGCCCCTGTCCCTTAGAAACCCGGAAACCCGCCGGATCGATGTTGACGAACTTTCCGTGGTTCGGTGTCTCCCGAAATCCGGTAAACGGCTCATATTCCTTTTCCCGCAGAGTCTCCAGCATCAGGGACCTGACATCCTCCCCCCGCCAGCCAGGATAGGCCTTATGGAGTCTATCTGGGTCGAATGAGATTTGTGGGGCCTCGAGATTCGCAGGCTGCCTTGCCCGCATTAATGCATACAGAACAAGGTTCAGAAGGAGCAGCAGCAGAACACTGTTGAGCAAACCGACGGCCGCCACGGTGTACCAGTGTTTAAACTTGCCGGACCATTTTTCAGGGGTGGAGTCCAAGCTGCCTGGTTCAGAGGCTTGCGCTTCCCTTGCGCCGGCAGGGTGGGTGGCTGACACCAGGCTACTCCTTGACCGCAATACCTAGCGTCTTCATCTTGCGGTACATGTGACTGCGCTCCAGGCCGAGCACCTCAGCAGTGCGGCTCACGCTGCCGTGGTTCTCATCGAGTTTCTTCAGAATGTAATCGCGTTCGTAAGCGGCTCGAGCCTGGTGCAAGCTGGAGAAGTCGCCCATGGTGCGCCGGCCACTCTCGCGGTAAATCAGCGTGGGCATGTTCTTACGCTCCAGCCTGCTGACCGTCGGATTCATGATCACAATCCGCTCTATCAAATTGCGGAGCTCGCGCACGTTTCCCGGCCAGGAATACCGGACCAGAGCGTCAAGGGCCTCGTCGGACATTTCCTTCTGCCGCCGGTCGTATTTGTTGGAAAATTCGCGCAGGAAGTAACGCGTCAGTTGCGGGACGTCTTCCTTGCGCTCGCGCAGCGGCGGCACATAAAAGGGAATCACATTCAGGCGATAGAACAGGTCTTCGCGAAAATTACCTTTGGAGATTTCGTCCTCCAGGTCCTTATTGGTGGCCGCGATCACGCGCGCGTCGACGGTAACCGCCTCCTCTTCGCCAACCGGGGCAAAGCGGCCCTCATCCAGTGTGCGCAGCACCTTCGACTGCGTTTTCAGGCTCATGTCGCCCACTTCATCGAGGAAGAGCGTTCCGCCGTCGGCTTTTTGAAACTTGCCTTCCTTGTCGGCCGCAGCACCGGGAAACGCGCCCTTGCGATGGCCAAACAGTTCGCTCTCAATCAGGTCCTCAGGAATGGCTGCACAGTTGACCTCTACAAACATGGCGTCTTTACGCAAACTCTGAGCGTGGATGGCACGCGCAGCCAATTCCTTGCCCGTCCCCGACTCGCCATAGATGAGCACGCGACCATTGGTTGGCGCCATCAATGAGATCTGCTGACGAAGCGCTTTCATGGGAACGCTGTCGCCGACGATGATGCTTTTCGCCTGAAACTGTTTCTTGAATTCCAGATTCTCACTACGCAGGCGCTTGGCTTCGATGGCGTTCTTGAGAACGATCAGCGTGCGCTCGATGGAGAGCGGTTTCTCGAGGAAATCGAAGGCGCCAAGCTTTGTCGCCCGTACCGCCGTTTCGATGTTGCCATGCCCCGAAATCATGATGACTTCAGGATGGTCTTCGTTCTCCACCAGTTTCTCTAAAGTCGCCAGACCATCGATTCCCGGCAACCAGATATCAAGCAGGACAACGTCGACCGACTTGTGGCGGAGGGTATCCATGCACTCCTCGCCACTGGCTGCCAGCAGCGTCTTGTACCCTTCATCCTGCAACACGCCTTCCAGCGAACTACGGATTTGGGACTCGTCATCCACGATCAGAATGGTGTGCATTTTACCTAGCAGTAGTGGCGACCATCTCCTGGGCCAACGGTAACTCTACGATAAATCGTGTTCCCACTGGTGAATTCTCTTCTACCCGGATGGATCCGTGATGGTCTTCGACAATGCGGCTGACGATCGCCAGCCCCAGGCCAGTGCCGCGGCCCTTGGTGGAGAAGTACGGCAGGAACAGCTTTTCCTTTACCTCCGAGGTGACGCCATGCCCGGTGTCGGCGACCACAATCTCTACCGAGTCGCGTTCGCCCAGCAGTGCGGTTGTGATTTGGATCTCTTTGACAAGAGAATCCTTCAGGGCTTCCGCGGCATTGTCCACCAGATTAGCGATCGCCCGCTTGATGGCTTCAGGATCGGCTTGCACCGGGGGCAACTCGGAGGCGAGAAAGCGGCGTATTTGAATACCATCGAGCCGGCCATCGAACATCAGGAGGGCCTGGCTCACAATCCCGTTAATGTCCGACGGCTGGGGGTGGGAAGCCGGGAAGCGGGCAAGGGCCGCGAATTCATCCACCAGGGTGCGCACGGTTTCCACCGAAGAACGAATGGTTTCGGCACAGTTGCGAATCACGGTGAGAGAAGCATTATCCGGCGGTGTCCCACGCTCCAGATGGCGGCGGATCCGCTCCGCCGATAGGGCGATCGGAGTCAGGGGATTCTTAATTTCGTGGGCGATACGCCGCGCCACCTCGCGCCATGCGGTCTGCCTCTGGGCACGCAGCAGGTCCGTGATGTCCTCAAACACAACTATATAGCCCATGCGCTGCCGCTTCACGGCCGAAGATGGCGCTGCGACATCCAGGGAGGCCGCCGTAATGGCAACGTTCAGGCTCGCGCGGGCGGTAACGATTTCCATCTGGCTGGTCGTACTCCCCATCCGGTCGGCCTTACGCAGCAGATGTTCGATATCTGAAACCACGTCGGCGGGGAAAAAGTCATGCAGGGTCTCTTCCCGATGGCGCTCGTCTTCCTCGATTCGCAGCAGGCGTCGCGCCGCACGGTTGCAATGAAGAACACAGCGGGAAGCATCGAGCGACAGTACACCGGAGGGAACACTTTCCAGGATGGTCTCACTGTGCCGCGTGCGTTGCTCCAGTTGGGTATTCATCTCGGCCAGCTCGCGGCGCGAGCTTTCCGTATTGACCCGGCTGGCTTCCAGCTCAGCCGCCATCTTGTTGAACGATTCCACCAGCTTGCCGATCTCACTGCCAGCCTGCACGTCCACGCGATAATCCAGCCGTCCCCGCGAAATCTCGTGCGTTGCTTCCGCCAGTGCCACCAGTGGGCGCGTCACCATCTTGGACAAGTACAGCGCCAGCCAGGTGGAGACGAACAGGGTCGCCACCGTCAGCAGCAACAGAAAGCCCAAATAGGTGCGCTTTAAGCGGCGCCGCTGGACCCGCAAATTCTCATATTGCTGCTGACTGCGCTCCAAGTCGGCCAGCACCGCAGAGTAGTTCGAGGGCAGAGGCATGGCAACGACGATCTCGCCCCTGCCAACCTTGGCATGCCCTAGAACATACGTCTGGCCGAGAATTTCGAACGCCTTGGCCTGCCCGGACGCGTTCTCCAACGGGAGTTTCTGCTGCAGTAGCGGCCACGCTTCCGGAGCATGAAAGCTGGCCTCCGCCGCACCGTCAACCGTGGCGAACGCGAACCCTCCTTGCAGCGTAAGCTCACTGCGGCGGAACTCGTCCATCATGAAGCTGAAGTTGCCGGTGTGGAAGGACTTCTGGGCGTCAGGCGTGGCCGCGATGCGCTGCGCTTCGGCGTCGGCATTGGTTGCTGCGTATCGCGTCAGCAGGGAAACGATGACACTCGTGTGGTATTGCACATCTTCCACCGGGCGGGAGAACCACTTCTCAATGGAGCGGTTCATCAGTCCGTAGGAAAACAGAAAGAGAAAGACGACGGGCCCCAGAGACAGCAACAGGGCGCCGAGCACCATCTGGCTGCGGAATTTGGAGCCCAGAGCGCCCGTCTTGCGCTCGACGTAAAGCCGCAGCAGCGTGCGCAGCAGGACGAACGTCAAGGCCACAAAAAGCAGGAAAATCAGGGCCGAAACCGCCGCAAAGATAATTGTCTCTTCACTGGTATCCGGTTGCAGGAAGGTGAGCTTGAAGGTGGCTTGCGCAAAGATAATGGCGAACAGAAAAAAGATGCACACCGACAGCGCAATAATGGCGGGCGTGCGATTGGGCTTGCCGCTAGGACGGTTTGGGGGTGTGGACGGCAACATCGCGACGAGAACGTTTGCTCGTACTCTCCTGCTTCGCACCCTGCTGCTAAGAGTTCAGTCCTGAGAGCTGACGGCCGCCCTCATTATAGCCGCGAATGAACCAGCTTCGCAGGGCAGGTGTGGATGTGACCCAACCCGCTTTCAGCGCTCCTAGCGATTCAGGCCCTCGCCGGAGCGCGCGGGTGATTCGGCTTCACCAGCCAAGCGATGAGCGCGACGACCAGGACCACGGGAATCAGCGGCACTAAGACCAATGCCAGCCAGACAAAGGGACCAGCTCGAGAGGTGACTTCTCCTTTGACGACTGCGCTGGGATGACGTGCTAGCCTGCCGCCAACGGTGACTACATCACCCGAGACGGATGCGTTTTCGCCCAGACGCATACTTCCGCCGACTGCAACCGCATCACCCTTGACCGTCCCATCAATGGCGATGCTACCGCCAACCGCCACCACGTCACCGCACGTTCCCATCATGCGGATTGAGCAACCGATGCATACCAGATCGCCCATTTCCTCGCTCTCATCCACCACAATGCTTCGACCAAACTGGACTCGGTCGTTGTTCTCACCAGCATGCAGCGCTTGGGGAGCCGCAATTACAACCAGCAGAAGTGCCAGGAGCGACCAATGGGCACGCGGCAACATAGGTTGGCCTCCGGAGATGAGCCTAGGGTAGCCCAGTGCGGACGAGAATACCATGCAGCCGATGACCCTTCGGGGATGAGACCCCACTTAACGCCCGCGTGGATACCCCAACCTCACGGCCTGTTTCGCCAATCTCGTCAGGTCCAACAAGAAAGCCACCCGCCGACACGGGTGGCCCTGACCCTCTGGATGCACTGTCGTGAGTCATCTAGAACGCGATGCGCATCCCGAACTCCATGGCACGGGGCGCGCCCAGGTTGAATACGCCGGTGCCCGCTCCAACCCGGTTAGTGATGCGTTCAGCGGCAGTGGTTCCGTTAATCGTGCCTGCGCTGCCAGTCAGTCCGCCGGTCAAGGCGTTCGGAGGCAGGTCGAAGTTGGCAAAGTTAAACAGGTTGTAAAAGCCCATGCCTGGCTGGAATTGAATAACATGGCTCTTCAACTCGACGTTGTACGTCCAGCTCAACTTCAGATCAAAGGACCGCAGACTACCCATGTTCTGCTGGCCACTGGGGGCGGGCTGCAATGTGCAGTTCGGACTGTTGATGCCCATACCTTGGACGCAGGGTGCCACCGCACCGAGCTGCTGGAGTTGGCTCACCGTAAACAGACCCTGGCTGACCAGCACGGCTCCGGCCGGCGTTGGTTGGTTTCCGTACGTGTTGTTGTACTGTTGCAGATTCGCGTTGAGCGTATCGGCATGGATCGTGCGCCCGAAGGCCCCATTTTTCGTGCCGGGCAGCGGGTCCCCGGTGGTGCCGTCACCGGTAAAGTCAGTTTGGAAGATTTGTCCTCCTCCCGATCCCGGGACAATGATCGGCAGAGGTAACGAAGAATAGAAGTGGCCGATGAAAGAGGCCTGGAAGTGCCACGGGAGGGTGCCGACTATGCCGAACGAGAACTGCTCCGGGCGATCCAGAAGTGAAGGTCCGAAGTATCGGTTGGGGTTGTCATTGTCGAGCGCAGGAATCACAAAGTCCTGGTCGCTGTTGGCGATCCCGCCCGGACTATTGGCGTTTGCTCCACCCGAGTTCTTGAATGAGGAGTAAGCGTAGGAGATTTGCCCATTCAGACCCGGAAGCCACTTGAACACATTGTTCTTCTGAAACGTCAGTTTCATCTCCAGGGCGTTGTACTTTGATATTCCTGCCGGTATCAGGAACGGCATGGCGGGAGCAGTCGGATTTAGTCCCCCGAATGCGCAGCCCGCCCCCGCGCAAGTTCCGCCCTGATCGATCTGTGAATCCAGGCCAGCCCCAGTAAAGCTGGAGAGAGTGGCGCCAGCAGCGATCGCACAGTCGATGGTGGCGGTGCTCGTAAAAGGACCGCAGCCCATTGCGGTAGTAACCGAGTTGATCGCAGCGAGTGCATTGTTCTTGTTGAAGTACTTCACACTACCGGTGTGGTTCAGATCCACGTCCAGTAGCAGTCCTGTGGTGACGTTACGCACGTAGTCCACACTGCCAACAATTCCCGGCGCGAACTCGTGCTGAATCCCCACGTTGATTTGGGTGGAACGCGGCGTTTTGTAGTTGGGGGCAAACAGGCCGTTGGGGAAGTTGATTCCCCCGTTGAGATAGCCCGTCACAATGTAATTTGGGTTAGGCGTACTAAGGCTGAATGGGTTGGCCGCCTGGTACTGCTGCTGTAAAGTCGCAATCGACGCAGCCACTTGACCAAGGGGAAGCTGATTGCCGTTCGCATCGAGGCCGCAATCTGTAGGCGTGACGTTTGGCTGGCCGGAACCCGGAAGCTGGGTTATGGTTCCAAAGACGCATGGCGTCGGGGTTTGCAGAAACGCGCCCGTCTGAAGCCGCAAGGGACGATCAAACAGGACATTGTTGAAGATCACGTTCTCGTAGTAGAGGCCGATGCCGGCGCGAATCACGTTCTTGCCGGTCTTCCACGGGTCCCAGGCAATTCCCAGCGAGGGACCGAAGTTCAGGTTGGGGTTAGGAATTGGGGCGCCCAGGTTCGGGTAATTCGGAAGCACGTTGTTGAGCTGCGGTATGCCTGGCAGGTCGCTATCGGTACGTCCCGTATCGCGAACATAGCGGAGTCCCAAATTTACTGTAAAATTGGGGAACATCTTCCACGTGTCCGCTATATAAGCTCCAAACCGATTGTCCGGTCCCAATCCGCCGGCAGGGAAGCCAAAGGCCGGCTGAGTGGTCGAGAAACCTTGACCATTACCTAGAATGACAATGTCAACCGGGTAGTTCAGCGGGTTCCCCGCGCCCCCAGGATAGGGGCCATTGGCTGCGAAGGCCTGGTCTCCCGGAAAGTTGGTGATGACTTGCGGCGCAAGCGAGAAGAACTTGGCGAAGCCGCCTCCCTGGATATGGTTGTAGTCCACGCCATAACGCGTGATGTGTTTGCCCCATGATTTCGAGCCGTCGTACTTGATTTGGTGGTCGCTCTGCGGCGTAGCTTGCGGAGCCAATAAGTTGGGCCCAGTGGAGGGACCGTTGTTAACCTGGATGTTGAGATACAGACCGTTGCCAGGAAAGTTCGCCAGCGGAAGGGTGCTTCCGATGACGGCGTCTGCGATTTCATTCTGGAATTTCAAGTAGCTGAAGCGGATGCTGTGGGTCCAGGCGCCAGTAGTAAAGTCGGCGCCACCAACGTAGTTGCGGACATAGTTCTTCGACTGGTACACCTGCAGGCTGTCGGAGAAGAAAGTACCCTCAGCCTTGATTTGTGAATAGCTGTAGCGGAAGAACAGCTTAATGTTGTGGGGAGCGACAAAGTCCAGGCGTCCCAAGGCATTGGGGTTACTGTACGGCGAGTTGAAGCCGCCGGAGAAGCCCTGGAATGGATCGGCGTATTGGACTGGCACAAACAAACTCTGATTCGTGCCGTCACCTTCGGCAAAGAAGAACAGCTTATCCTTGATAAATGCGCCCCCTACATTGCCACCGTACTGATTGCGGTGGTAGTTGGGATCAGCAAACCCTGCCGGCTTGGGAAGCGATGCGTCGATCGCACTGGCGCGGTAGTACTCGTAGCCCTCGCCATGAATGGTGTTAGTTCCGGACTTGGTCGCCACATTGATCACGCCTGACGAGCTCAGGTCGTTGGACAGGTCCATCGTGGACTGAGCGATCTGGAACTCCTGGATGGCACTGGCGGAAATATTGCCCGTAGTGGTGCCGACGGTTTCATCGGAGATATCCGTACCATCTACCTGGATGCGCGCTGTGCGTCCGAAGCGACCGCCAAACGAAACAGACTGATAGCCGATCTTGGTCGGGTCGAAATTGGTTCCATCCTGAATCTGTACACCAGGCTCGAGCTGGGCCAGGTCGAGAAAATTGCGCCCGTTCACGGGCATGTTCTCGATCTGGGTCGCGGTGAGAACCCCCTGCACCGAGGTCTGTTCGGTGTTGACGCCAGCGGCAGCAGCTTCGACCGTAATGGTCTGGCTTTGGGAGCCGACTTGAAGCCTGAAATTGACGGCGCTGTTGTTGCCGATCTGCACCGGCACGCGGGTTTCGCTCTTTGCAAATCCCGCAGCCTCCACGGTTACCGTGTAGGTGCCAACGGCGATAGAGCCGGAGTTGTAGAGACCACCGGCGTTCGTGGTCACAACGGTTGAGACGCCTGTGTCGGCGCGGGTGATCGTCACTTTGGCCCCAGCCACGGCTGCGCCGCTGGGATCGGTTACGGTTCCGTTGACATTACCCGTGGAGATAGTGGACTGGGCCAGCGAGGCGGAGGGCAACAGCAGCAGGAGTGCCAATGCCGCTATCAAAGGCAGACTCTCGTGTCTACAAGGGACGTTCCGACGCGTCATACACGTGTCCTTTCCATCTGGAGGATGTCGTCAACCTGACCGGCTCGCCCCTCAGAAGACGCGCGTCTTCCGCCCAGTGATCAACGTTGAATGTGCACTGTTGATCTCGACTGCTAACACCGCAGCCGCTAGCTGCGGAACCCGACAACACAGTGGCCAGTCCAGTGATTACGGTGCTGAGAATGGAGGACAGCGCATGATGCGAAGCGGGACAGGCTTGTCCCACTCAGCAAGAGGTCGCAGGAAACTGCCGCGCTGTGCGATGAACCCCGATGACTCGACACGCCCGACCCCCGCAAAATCGGAAGTGCTTAACAACGGATTGGGCTGAATCGCTGCATTTTAGTGACCAAGATGCAGAAAAAGCAGCTCATTGCAAACATTGGAACTTAAGTCTATGGGACTTCGAAAGCGCTACAGAAATCTGAATGGCAGAGGCTAACGTCATTCAGTTTTTCATATTCGAGGGGGGTCGCGATCAGCAAAGTGCGCAAGTAGTCTGGAGCTAGGGGAATTTCCGCCAGTGGTGACAGATAAAGAGGGCGCTCGCGCGAGCGCCCTCAGTCACAGATGTTGCTCGGACTAGAAGTTGAGTCGAAAGCCGTACTGGCTGGTGAACGAAGCCGTGGCTGCGGGCGAGAAGCCGGAGATTCCGCCGAACGCCGCATTGCTCGGACCGTTGCAGAACGACTGCGGCGTGTTGAACGTCCCATTTGGCGGCAGACCAGCTGCTACGCTCTGCTCATAGCTATTGCAAAAGTTCGACCGATTGAACAGATTGTAGAACTCCCAGTAGAGGAGTAGCTGCGCCCGCTCGCCTAATTGAAACGACTTGTCTACCCGCAGATTCATCTGGACAAGCGGGATGCCCCGAAGGGTATTGGGCTTGATCATGGTACAGCCGGGAGTCGTGATCGGATTCGCCAGCGTGCTGCCTACGCACACCCGGTCGATGACCACGCGTCCGTCACCGTCAACATCCGTGCCCGCAAGGAAGCTGTACGGACGTGCTGAGGCGGCAGTGAAGATCGGCGATAACTGGAACCCGGCCGGCAGCTGGAACACTCCGCTGGCCACGAACCGGTTACGCTCGTCGAAGTTGGTGTAATTGAACTCATTCGGGGCAAATTGTTGATCCGGCGTTATGGCCAGGCCACTGCCGCCGTAAGAGGCCACCGGGAACCCGCCCCAAGATCGCGACCAGGAAATCACATCGCTTACCTGGAACATGAAACGCTTGCTCATGCGCTTGCGGAGTTGCAGGTTGATCCCGTCGTAAAACGAACGGTTGTTGGTGGAGTAATCGTAAATTTTGTTGAAGCGGCCTGCGCCAACTCCCGTCTGCACGAAAGCATAATCCATCAGACGGGTGCCGGTGCCGGCCACGCACACGGGATTGTTGAGGTCGCCGCCGTAGGCCGGATCACAAACAGTTTTGATGGTCGGGTTCTGGTTGATCACCCGCTCTTCATGTGTGCCCAGGATGTGCACGTAATCGGCGGAGAATGCATAGTCGTTGTTGATCTGCCACGCGTAACCTATGCCGAACTGCTGCGACCATGGGTCGGTAATGGTGGGACTCGTCATGCGCGGGGTCGCGCCGATCGCCAGATCGGTGGTCGCTGGTGGCGGGGCCGGAAGCGGGTCGATGCCAAACCGGAATTTGCAGATGTCGATTGGACCCGTGCCCACGTTGGTGCACGGCGAACCGGGTACGTTCGGCGGGTTAGCGCCGGTCTGCTCAAAGACCGCCTGGTAGATGGTTGGTTGTGATTGTTGAATCGACCACAGGGTTATGTTCTGGAAAATCTGATCACGTGCGATGCCATAACCGCCGCGAAGCAGATGTTTGCCTGTGCCGGTGATGTCCCATGCGAATCCGATACGTGGCTGGAATTCCTTCCAGTCGGAAGTGGTCCGCGTCAGATTGCCGGTATTACCCACGAGAGCCGTGATGGCCTGAGCGCCCGCATTGCCCACTGGGAAGTTGGGATTCTCCATGACCTGCCGCAAGTCCCAAATTCCCTTGTTGCTGGTAGCCAAACTGCCGGTCAGTTGGGGTTGCAGGAAATCGATGTTGGCGTCCCACCGCACGCCCAGGTTCAGCGTCAGCTTGGGTGTAACTTTCCAATCGTCCTGGAAGTACAGGCCAAGAGAGCTCCACGGAGGCTGCGCGGTCGAACCGCTGCCACCGTTCAACAGAATGTCCTGCAGCGCCCCAGCCGTTTGGATGCCCTGAGGATACAATCCACCACTGCCCCCAACGGTACAGTCGCCCGCTGCCATGCACGCCGGATTGTCCCAGAAGGTCAGGGTGTAGCCAAGCTGGGAGTAGAAGTAGCCACCCATTTTGGCGAAGTAAATCCAGTTGGCGCCGATCTTGAAGTTCTGCGTGCCGTGCGTCCAGGTGAAGTTGTCGCTGAACTGGTACTTGCGAATCAGGGTTTCCTGTGGAACGTTGGCGTTAATTCCGACGTTGGTGCCGTCGGCGAAGAGAATGTTCGGGTTGATGAGCGTTCCGCCGCCTGCCACCGGATAGGTAAAGATATGTATCGGCGCCGGCGGTATCTTATTTGCGAAATCCTGGAAGTGGGCGGTATAGGAGTTGACCTTGGTAGGCGACACCGTCGTATTCCACTGGAAGGCCAGGTCGTAGAAGTTGTTGATGTCGTTGTTTGACTGGGTACCGTCAGTGCTGAATATCGAACCCAATTGGTCGTTCGGGGAGTTCCACCATTGGCCGCCGAAGCGGACAAAAATGTTGTTCTTCGAGTTAGCGTTGTAGTCCATCTTGACCGTGGTCAAGGTGTCAACGTACGGCGCCGGCAAAGTATTGACCGGATACGCGTAAGGCCCGCCTGCATAGTTCTGAGTCAGAGCTGCGAAAGTCGTCAAGTCGCTGAATGCGGGCGGATTGACGACGATGCTTCCGGGCTCGCGCTTCTGCTCGAAGGCCCCGAAATAAAAGAGTTTGTCTTTGACGATGGGGCCGCCAATCGAGCCACCGTAGTGATACTGGTGGACCAGCGGTTTGGGACAGTTGCCGGAGGGAATGCCCTGGTCGGCACAGCCCTGCAGAGTGAAGTAATTGTTCTTGTTCAGTCCGCTATTTTGGAAGAGTCCAAACAAAGAACCGTGAATCGTATTAGTGCCTGACTTGGTGACCACGTTCACTACGGCGGCCACCGAATGGCCGGCCTCGGCGGTGTAGCGGTTCGTGGACACGTTAAACTCCTGAATGCCTTCCATAGTGAAGTTCTGCACCAATCCACCGACCACCAGGTCCTTGTTGTCGCCGCCATCCACGCTGGTGTCAACCTGGCGGCCATCGCCGCCGTTCACGCTGATATTCCCCACGCGCGATTTCGTGGGGTCAAATCCTTCGGCTTGCCGCACCCCGGGAATCAGGGTTTCCAGTCCGGAGAAATTGCGGTCCTGGATGGGGAGGTTGGAAACCTCCGTCGGCGAAACTGTCCCGACAACATTCGACACGGTGGTTTCGATCATCGCCGGCGCCCCGGTGACTTCGACCACCTCGTTGGCCCCGCCCGGTTTGAGGACCTGATTCACAGTGACAACCCGGCCGACCAGCAGCGTAATTCCTTTTTGCTCCACGGTCGCAAAGCCCGAAGCCTGCACCTTCATGTCATAAGTCCCGGGAGGCAGGAGAGGAATGTTGTAGTCGCCGGCTGACCCGGAAACTGTCTCGCGCGTGGCGCCGGTGGATGGCTGTGTAGCCGTGATGTGCGCGTTTGCCACTACTGCGCCAGAGGCATCCGTAATCGTACCGCTGATGCTCGCGGTGCTCTGTTGTCCCACGAGTGAAGTTGCCAACATCAGAACGAGGAGTGTCTGCAGCACCACTTTCTTCATGGAAGGCTCTCCTTACGCAACGAGGTACGTAGTTGTAAGTGATTGGTTACGGAAGGCGACGTTCGGATCAAGACCGCGTCGGTTCATCAGCTCGCCCGTATGAGATTGACCAGCACTAACAGTTTCGCGCCACAGGCAAGAATCCGGCGATTTGGGACACGACATCCCCAGCCCGTCGCGCAGAGTTAGCAGTTTGGGCTGTTTACATGCATTCTGCTCGCCAATCAACAGATGCCATTAAGCTTATGAAACCATTACAGATTCATGTCGCATATTTTGAAGATAGTTACGGAATTGTGAATTGCCGGTGGAGTTAGTATCCCGTTTTTCATAGGCAGGTGTCCTGGGACTGGTAACCTGCCATGGAGCTGTAGCTGGTTATAATTGCTGCAGTGCATTCTCACCAGCGCAAACCCGAATATCAGTTCGATTTAAGCGGTGGAGTTCTCTGTCTGGACTTCGCCAATACCATGAGCTGGCGTAAGTCCTCCGACCGCTCCCGTGACCATTTGAACAGCTACGATGATCTGGTCGCTTTCGCAGAGCAGTCGACGCTCCTCTCGCCCGGCCAGGCCGGTGAGCTGCGAGCCCAGTCACGAAGACGTACTGACGCACACGAGATATTTCGCCGGACGATTTCCTTTCGGGAGGTTCTCTTCCGCGCATTTTCCACGTTGGCTGCAGGCAAGCCGGTGGCGCCCGACGATCTGCAGACGATCAACGATCTTGCGGCCAGGGCGCTGGGGCATCGTCGCCTGGCGCGGGCCAACGGCCGTTATCGCTGGGAGTGGCAGTGGGACCGAACGAACAACATGGGTTTCATCCTGTGGCGAATTGCGGAGTCGACGGCGGAACTGCTCACTTCAACCGAGCTGGCCGCGCTGCGCGAGTGCCAGGCGGCGGAATGCGGGTGGCTCTTCCTTGACCATAGCCGCAACCACAGCCGCCGATGGTGTGACATGAAGGTTTGCGGTAACCGACAAAAAGCCCGCCGCCATTACCAGCGCACGCGCTCGTGAATCATTCGCTCCGCGATTGCGGCGTCAATGTCAGCTTCAGCATTTCCCTTCCCCGTACCACATCGGCACTGCACGTGACGCCACTCCGCTCGCCGGTCAACATGCGATGCAGGTCGTCCACCCCGGCGATAGGTCGACCTGCAAAGCAGACCAGAACATCATGCTCACGCAGCCCGGCCCTCTGGGCCGGCGAACCGGCCACCACGCTCAGCACCAGGAGCCCACTCTCCGAAGGAAGGTCGTAGTAGCGCACGATTCGCCGATGCAGGCCAACGCTCTGTCCGGTTATTCCGACAAAACTGCGCTGGACGCGTCCGTCGCGAATCAGGCGCGAGGCGACGAACTCTGCGGTATCAGCCCCGATGGCGAAGCAAATGCCCTGCGCCCCCATGATGGTCGCGGTGTTAACGCCCACCACCTGGCCCTGCGAATCCACTAGCGGACCACCGGAGTTCCCTGGGTTAAGCGCCGCATCCGTCTGGATGACGCCGTCAATGAGGCGTCCGGAGCGCGAGCGCATGGTGCGTCCCAGTGCGCTTACCACACCGGCGGTCACCGTATGCTGGAAGCCCAGCGGGTTGCCAATGGCGATAACCAGCTGGCCTGCCGTCAGGCGGCGCGAACTGCCCAACGGAACGGAAGTCACTTCATGGCCGCCACGAATTACGGCAAGGTCAGTATCCTGATCGTCGCCCACCAGTTCAGCCGGAAATCGGTCGCCTCCGGCGGTGGAAACCGTCAACTCTGAAGCGCCGTGCACAACGTGACTGTTGGTCAAAATGAATCCGTCCGGAGTGAATATGAAGCCCGATCCTGAGCCGCCACCCCGGCGACCCTGCCGCACCTGAATATGGACCACGGCAGGTCCAACCCGTTGTGCGGCGCCAACCACAGCCCGCGAGTATGCGTCGAGCAAACCAAGGTCGGGATTTTGTGGAATGTCGCCATGCGGTGCCCTCGGGGTTGCAGGCGCGTCCCATGCCAGCCAATCCATTGCAGCCATGGCATGTGGATGCTGCTCAACGGTGTTTCGATTCCTCGGCACGCTCCGGCAGGCAGAATCCGGTCATCAGATTTTCATGCAGCATTCACCTTCCGTTAATGCTCAGTCGGCACCCGGCATTGTACCTTTCGCTGACGTAGTTATGGATTCTGGGTTCAGCAAACATCAAAACCTACCCTGCAGAGAAAAGGAAAGAGCATGGCGACTGCCTCTGTGCCGAGTCCGTCCGAAATAGTCACACCTCCCGTAACTCACGAAATTCATGCCAAGCTTTCCAAGTCGCCTGGCAAGATTGGAGTTGCGATTTTCATCGCCGCGCTGGCCATCGGTTTCGTTTATGCGGCTGCGCACCTGATCTCCGATCTTTCGACCGTCCATTCACCCACCATCTTTCCGTTTGTGCTGCTCGGCGTGGCCTTGCTGGTAGCGTTGGGCTTTGAGTTCGTGAACGGCTTCCACGATACGGCGAACGCAGTTGCTACGGTGATTTACACCCATTCCATGGATCCTCACATTGCAGTGGCATGGTCGGGCATGTGGAACTTCGTCGGCGTGGTGCTCTCCACCGGCGCCGTGGCCTTCGGCATCATCTCGCTGTTGCCGGTGGAGTTGATCCTGCAAGTGGGCAGCGGCGCGGGTTTCGCGATGGTTTTCGCCTTGCTGACAGCGGCCATCATCTGGAACCTGGGTACCTGGTATTTCGGACTCCCCTCCTCCAGTTCGCACACTCTGATCGGGTCCATCATCGGGGTCGGCATTGCTAACCAGCTAATGGCAACGCGCACCGCGACCAGCGGCGTGGATTGGGCGCAGGCTCTGAACGTTGGCAAGTCGCTCCTGTTCTCGCCCATCATTGGCTTTGCGGTTGCCGCTCTGTTGCTGAGCGTTTCCAAGGTTCTGATCCCCAACAAGGCCCTCTACACGGCACCGGAAGGAGCCGCGCCACCGCCCTTGTGGATTCGCACTCTCCTGATCCTGACCTGCACGGGCGTGAGCTTCGCCCACGGCTCCAACGACGGCCAAAAGGGCATGGGCTTGATCATGCTGATCCTCATCGGTACCGTGCCGACCGCTTACGCCCTGAACCACGCCATTACGACGCAGCAGTCACTGGACTTCGTCGCCGTCTCCCGCGATGCCGCCAGCGCGATTGACCACTACGTTACACCCAATGCAGTCGTCGGCGATCCGCGAGAGGACGTCTCGACCTATGTGCGCACCAGGGAATTCACGCCGAACACCGTACTGGCGCTGCGGACCCTGATCAACGACGTCGGCAACGAAGTGGTGAACTACAAGGAGTTGCGTTACATCCCGCAGACCGAAGTACGCAACTTCCGCAACGACATGTACCTCATCAGCGAAGCCATTCGCCTGATGCAGAAGTCCCACGTCGAAGTCTCAGCCACCGACCTGAAGACGCTGGCCAATTACAAGAAGCACGTGGACTACGCTACCAAGTTCATTCCCACCTGGGTAAAGGTAGCGGTGGCCCTCGCCCTCGGCCTCGGCACCATGATCGGCTGGAAGCGGATCGTGATTACGGTTGGCGAAAAGATCGGCAAAGACCACTTGACCTACGGACAGGGTGCAGCCGCAGAAATTACAGCCATGGCTACCATTGGGGCTGCCGACTACTTCGGCCTGCCGGTCAGTACGACGCACGTTCTGTCGTCGGGCGTCGCCGGAACCATGATGGCCAACAAATCAGGGTTGCAATGGGCCACGGTGCGCAACCTCCTCATGGCCTGGGTCCTCACACTGCCCATCTCGATCGTGCTTTCCGCCACGTTGTTCTGGGCTTTCCGGCATATGACCTAGTGGCTCGACGCGCGACGTGCATCCCGCGAAAGTTGGGCTTACGATGAACCAATGTTGTTCGCGGGGAAGAAAGCACTGGTCACGGGCGCAGCGTCGGGCATTGGAAGAGCCGTCGCAACGGCACTCGTTGAACGGGATGCCCACATCTTCGCAGCTGACATTGACACGGAGGGTGTTTGCGCCCTCGCCGCTCAGTTAAGGAACACATCACCGCTCACCCTCGATGTCACCCAGGAGCGCGCCTGGGAGGCAGCCTTTCAGGCGATTGATCACCTGGATATATTCGTTTCGGCAGCCGGGATTTCGTACGCAAAGCCCACGGTTGAGATGAATCTTGACGAGTGGCGCCGCGTGATGGCCGTCAATCTCGATGGCGCCTTCCTCGGAATTCGTAGTGCACTCCAGTTTATGATCCCCCAAAAGAGCGGCAGTATAGTGCTCATCGCTTCCGCCTCCGGCATAAAGGCAGCGGCTGGGGCCAGTGCCTATTGCGCCAGCAAGGCGGGCCTTCGCATGCTGGCCAGAGCAGTTGCCCTGGAGTACAGGGAGCATGGGATTCGAGTGAATACTGTCTCCCCGGCCGCTGTCGCCACCCCGATGTGGAACAAGATGCCTTTCTGGAAAGACTTGGTTGCTAAACACGGCGGCGAAGAAGGAGCTTGGGAAGCCCTGGGAGGCATTGATCCCAATCAACACCCACTGAAAAGAATGGCGTTCCCAGAGGAGATAGCCAAGGCAGTTTTGTTTCTGGCATCAGACGAGTCCGCTCACATCACCGGTACCGACCTGGTGGTGGACGCCGGTTACACCGCTTAAGCTATCTATTGCACTTTCTTCTGCAGCTCAAGGCACTGGTCGTGCAGCTTGGCATCGTGAGTCAGGCCATCGGCGACGACGCACTCGTCGATCGCCGCCTTAGGGTCGGAATCCTTCAGCAAATTAGCGAGCATGATGTGCGGCGTGGGCCAGTCCGGCGACAGCTTCGCCGCAGCCTTCAGTTCGGTAATGGCTGCAGGCATGTCCTTCTTCTTCTGATACACAATTGACAGGTTGTAGTGAATCTTGGCGTTCTTCGGTTCGAGCTTGAGTGCTTCCTTGTATTCCGTGATCGCCTCATCCGCTTTCCCGGCGTCATCGAGGGCGCTGCCAAGGTTCATACGGGTCTGTGCACTCTTGGGCTCAATCGCAATGGCCGCACGGTAGTGCTCGATGGCGCCGGCAAATTGGCGCTTGGCATATAGCGCATTGGCTAGATTGTTCTGCGCCGCCGCCAGCTTGGGATTCAGCCGCACAGCTTCCTGGTACTCGGCGATAGCGCCATTCAAGTCCGCATTGTGCTTCAACGCCAGCCCGAGGTTATTGTGCGCGTCGGCGTCGTTAGGCTTCAGGCGCACGGCCTCTTTGAATTCCTTGATCGCATCAAGATACCCGTGCTTGTCGTAATCGATACGGCCGAGGGCATAGTGCGGCTCAAAGTAGTCCGGATACTCTCGAACGGCGTCCCTGTACTCCGTGACTGCGTCCGCCGTGTCGCCTTCGCGCTCGTAGAGGAGACCCTGGTGATAGTGACGTTCAGCACTGGCAGGAATGAAGACCTTTTCCTTTGCCGGCGCGGATTGGTCACTTGGATTCTGTGGTGCAGCCTTCTGGGACGGGGATTCCGCGGTCTTAGCTGGCGACGGTTTCTGCCCCGAACCTTGGACCGTGGGTGCTTCTGGAAGCTGTTGCGCGGTTGACAACCCACCCGCCAACAGCAGAACCCACGTTCCGCGCAATGCAAATCGGAGCGGTAAGAATTGCATGATGAAGCTCAGTGGCAGTATATCGCCGGAGAAGAACGGAACACTACATTCCCAAGGCCACTTTCACTTGGGCGGCTGTCTTGTTTTTCCAGAATCGAGCATGGTTTTCGACCGAGCAGAAGGTGCGGCTTAGCATCCGATCTAGGTAGAGCGTGCTGTGAAGGTGGTCGATCTCGTGCTGCAGGATGCGCGCGTACCATCCCGACGCTTCGATGACCCGAGGCGCGCCATTTTGATCGAGACACTCGACGTGCACGCTGCGAGCTCGTGGGACAAGGGCCGTGTATCCGGGCAGGCTCAGGCAGCCTTCAAAGAACTCCAACTCGACCGGCGAAGTGACGTGCAGCACTGGATTGATGAGCGCGTGGAAGGCAACTGCACGCCGCTCCCGCTCGGCAAGCTGCTCGGGAGTGGAGCCGGCAAAGTACTCCTGCTTGTCTTCTATCACTGCGAGCTGTAAAGGCATGCCGACTTGGGGTGCGGCCAGACCAACCCCCGGCGCGTCATTCATGGTCTCGCGCATATGCTGGATGAGCTGCTTGATCTTCGCGCTGCGAATTTCAACCGACGTCAGTGGCCGCGCCGGCTGCCGCAGAACAGCTTCGCCAACCGTGCTGATCTTCAGACGCATGGGTCTTAGTCAACGGTAACGCTGATCATGACGGTGTGATTCAGACTGCCGCTGGTCGCCTGCACGGTGACAGTGCCGCTTTGAGGTTGCGGCGTGGATATCTGCTGATTGTTACTGTTGCTGCCTCCACCGCCGCACGACATCGTGCCTAGCAGCACGCAAGTGACGAAAAATCCTCCCAGAATCCGGCTCTGCTTCCCTCGTTGCGTCGCGGTGCGCGAAACTCCGGAGAGCAGCAACCCCGCCGCGAAGAAAAGCTCCCCTGCAAACTGCCAACTGCGATGGCCGGATGGACTGCTGCGCAATCTCGCGGTCAGCGCACCGGCAGTTACGGTCAGAGTTGCGGTTCCATTGGGTGTGACCATGGCAGGACTCACGGAGCAAATCGTATTCGTCAGAGTCGAAGAAACGCTGCATGTCAGATTTACGGCGCTGGAGAATCCGGCGAGTCCCGTAATAGTAAGTACATCCGTCACCGGTGTGCCTCGCGTAATAGCCAGGCTTCCGCTTTGAGCGGTCAGGCGGAAGTCGGGGTTCGTCGGACCGTTCCAGGCTACGGCCAGAGCACCGAAATCCAGCGATCCCAGTCCCGTAGCCAAGTCATAGCCCGGTCCAGCACTGAATCCGATGGTGCCGCCATTCGGACAGTCCTTGCTGCCCTGGGTACACGGAACCATATTGTCGCCGGTGGTGATGTCGTGGAAAACATTGGGCGTGCCTGCCGCCAGTCCGTAAAGGACGGGATCGATATTGCCCTGCGGCTGGTTGGTCTGCTGGACAAGCAAGGCAACCATGCCGGCAAATGTCGGCGTTGCTGCCGAGGTGCCGCCGATTACATTCAGTGTCTGGTCTGACCTTCGATACCCGTTCACGCAACTGCTGCGTGAGCAGATGAGATAGCCGTCGTGGTCGGCCGAAGAGGTGAGCGCCACATCGGGCACATCGCGCTGGCCATCAGCAGGCACGCCCGTGCCGGTCTGCCACGACGGCTTGGCGAAAAGCGTGCTCACCCCGCCGCCGCTGGCGGCCAGCGAACCATCGGTCGTCGTGTCATTCCACACCATCTCCGGAATGTACGACAGGGCCGAGCCGTTGTTGCTGTTGTTCGTGCCGCTCCAATACTGCGTCGCTCCGGTGGAGTCTCCTTCACCGAATTCGGTGCCTCCCATCCCGGTCACATAAGGGAAGCTGGCCGGCACATCGACTGCATAGCCATGAGTGGCACTCTTGACCGGATTGTTGGGGTCGGAACTGTAATCGCAGTCGGCGGGACCACTGTCGCCGGAGGAAGCCACGATAGTCTGCCCCTGTGCATTGGCCTGTTGCGCCGCTGCAGTCAGGGTGGCGACGTCGGCACTGCTGAACTGCGCCTCGCAAAGGCCGTAGCTGATGCTGATGACCGGCGCGAGATTCTGGTCCACCGCGTACGGCAGTGAGTTGAACAGCACATTTTTGGAATTCACATAGATGAGCGTGGCGTTGCGAGCCACGGCACCTGACCACTCCAGGTCGAGGTTGGCCTCATCCTGGTCGGCGTTCGTGCTTCCCGGATCGGATTGGCCGGGAACCAAAATCGCCTGAAGATTGACTGCGGGCAGGTTGGGAAAAGAGACGCTGCGGAAGGTCTGCACGTCGTACTGATTGTTGTGGTTCGAGTCGGTGGAGAGGTCGGTCTGACCGAGGACGGCGATCGATTCCCCCGAGCCATTTACGCCGCTGTTGAAAAGTCCTTGAAGGTTGTAGATGGTGGCGAAATCGTCGGGCGCAAGGAAGTGTTTGCCACTGACGTCCGAGGTGAAGTTGGGGTGCACACTATGGACAATCGCGTGTGGCCGGGGCCGAAAATTGTTCAAGCCTCCGATGGCCATCACGACTCCGCGAAACGCAACAGGCAGTGCCGGCTCGGTCGCGTTGGCATAATGCAATTCACCATTAACGGCATAGTGATGAATGAGCGTGTGGAAGGCAGCTTCAACCTGGGCGGCCGATCCGTTGAAGGCAATCCAGGTGCGGCTTCGAGCGGCGATAACACTGGTAAATCCCTGCTTATGAAGCCAGGCGGCAGCGCGGCCCATATCGCCCGGGCTCACCCCGAAACGCGCCGCATATTCCTCCGGTCTCAACCACTTGTGATAATTCGGCGACGAGGGATCAAGCTGCTGCTTGAGCAGCGTGTTCAGGGCGGCTTGCTGTTCGGGGGTCAACTGGAAGACCAACTTCATGCCTTCCATGGGCAGCGCGTGATCGACCGCGCCGCGGTCCGATTCCGGACGCGCCCCTGGGGAAACACCTCCCTGCATCCGCCACAAGTTTGCGTTGTCGACGCTTTGTGGAATGCGCTCGGCCCGTGCCGTACCTGGCGACAAGACCGCCGGCGCCAGGAACAGCGCCATCGTGAGGCGGCAGGCACTAAGCACACGTATTGCAGTCATGCGCGGGAGCACTAACGTCGAGGGATTGCTACATTCTACGCTTAGCCGCACAGCCGAAAGCGAGGCAAGAGTGAAAGCGGCCGGTGGCTGGCGCCTTTTGCGCAGCTGCAGCATCCCTCTAGTTAGCTGACGCCACTCTCCGACTCTGGTACTCTCGGCGCAGCGGGAAAGTCCGCAGCAATGCCGTCTGCCAAACGCACCACAACCAGGGACAACGCGACCAAGGTTGACCCCAGGCCGCCGGCGGCCGGACTGCCTCGGGGCCGCGACCGCCATGAACTGGTTATCATCTCGGGCATGAGCGGCGCCGGCAAAGCCTCGGCCCTAAAGACCTTCGAAGACCTCGGATACTACAGCGTGGACAATCTGCCCGTCGGATTGATCTCCAACTTCGCCGACCTCGTGCTCGACTCGGCGGAGATTCAACGCGCTGCGCTGGTGGTGGACATCCGCGAAGGGGCGCGCCTCGACAAGCTGCCGCAGATTCTGGCCTCGCTGCGCCGCCTGCTGAAAACAACTGTTATCTTTCTGGAAGCCGACGAAGATGCGCTGGTCCGCCGTTACAGTGAAACCCGGCGCCCGCACCCCCTGGGCCGGCAGCACAGCGTGAAAGCGTCTCTCGCGGCTGAACGGCGCCGCCTGCAGCCGGTGCGTGCCCTGGCCGATGTGGTCATCGACACCTCAAAGTTCAACGTTCACGAATTGCGCGCCTCGCTGACGGAGCGCTTCCAGGCCGGCAATCGCGACAAGAACATCCTGATCTCCTGCGTAAGTTTCGGCTATCGCGAAGGTGTGCCCGAAGACGCCGATCTGGTCTTCGACGTCCGCTTCCTGCCCAATCCCCACTTCATCCCCAAGTTCCGGCCGCACACCGGCCAGCATCCAGAAGTGGCGAAATACATCCGCTCATTTGCCCAGACGCGGGAATTTATCCGGCGCATTTCTGAGCTGCTCATCTACCTGATCCCTCACTACATCAGCGAAGGCAAGAGCTACCTCACCATCGCCTTTGGATGCACCGGCGGCAAGCACCGCTCAGTGATGATCGCCGAAGATGTGCAGAAGCGCCTGGCCAAAGCGGGTTACAACGTGAAAGTGGTACACCGCGATTCACCGATCGCGAGTTAGGCTTTACTCGCTCCGTGATCCGCAGTCGCGGCGGTAGATCAACCTGCTCGCCCGTGACGCGACCGAATCTACTTGGAACCTCCGCCCTGTGACAAGCCCCGATACTTCAGCATAGGTTCAATGGTGGGCTTGGCTCCACGCCACGCAACGTAGAGTTGCTCCAGGTCCTCGGTGTTGCCGCGTGACAACACCATCTCGCGGAACCGGTCGCCGTTCGCGCGGGTTAGGCCGCCGTGGTCTTCGAACCATTGAAACGCATCATCGTCCAGCATTTGCGTCCACAGATAGGCGTAGTAGCCGGCAGAGTATCCACTGCCCCAGATATGGGCGAAATAGCTGGAGCGGTAACGCGGCGGCACGTAGCTGATGGAGAGGTGCGTCTGCTGGAGCGCTTCGGTCTCGAAGGCATCCGGCTTCTGCAGCGGCGCGGTGGCGGGAAGCATGTGCCACCTCATGTCCAGCTCGGCAGCGGCCAGCAATTCGGTAGTGTCGTAGCCTTTGTTGAAGGTGTCCGCCTTCTTGATTTTCTCGACCAGTTCTGCCGGCATGGGAGCCCCGGTCTTGTAGTGCTTGGCATAGTGCTGGAAAACCGACGGATAGGTCGCCCAATGTTCGTTGAACTGCGAGGGAAATTCCACGAAGTCACGCGCCGTGGCCGTACCGGAGAGCGTGGGGTACTGGCTGTTGGCGAACATGCCGTGCAGCGCATGGCCAAATTCGTGGAACATTGTCCGGACGTCGTCGGAGGTAAGCAGCGCAGGCTCACCCGGGGCAGGCATGGCAAAGTTCGCCACGTTCACCACCACCGGCTTGGTACCCATGAGCTTGGACTGATCAACATAGGCGTTCATCCATGCCCCACCCTGCTTGTTGTCGCGCTTGAAGTAGTCGCAATAAAACAGCGCCAGCGAGCTGCCGTCGGCGTTGAACACCTCAAACACGCGCATGTACGGGTCGTACACCGGAAGGTCCTTGCGCTCCTTGAAGGTGATTCCATAAAGCTGGTTGGCGGCGTAAAAAACGCCGTTCTGCAGCACATTGTTCAGCTCGAAGTACGGTTTGACCTGTTCTTCGTCGAGATCGTACTTGGCCTTACGAACCTGCTCAGCGTAGAAGTCCCAATCCCACGGCTGAACCTTGAAGCCGCTCTTCTGCTGGTCAATCACAGCCTGGATGTCCGCGGCTTCACCGGCCGCCCGCGCCGTCGCCGCCGGGACCAACGCGTCCATGAACTGCAGGGCCGCTTGCGGCGTCTTGGCCATCTGATCTTCGATCTTCCACGAAGCAAAGTTGGGGAATCCCAGCAGCTTGCCCTTCTGGGCGCGAAGCTGCGCAATCTTCGCGATGGTGTCGCGTGTGTCGTTGGCGTCGCCCCGCTCGGCACGGTTCCAAGAGTTGCCAAACAGCGCCTGCCGAGTCGCCCGACTGCTCAGCGTGACCAGGTCGGGCTGCTGCGTGGTGTTCTGCAAGGGTACGACGAAGCCGTCCACCTTGCGGCCTTTCGCGGCCTCCGCAGCAGCGTTGATTTGCGCGTCACTGAGCCCTGACAAGGCCGTCTTGTCCGTGGTTACGAACGCGCCCTCCTTGGTGGCAGCCAGCAGCTTAGTGCTGAAGGTGTTGGAAAGGCTGGCCATCTCTTCATTCAGCTTCTTCAGTTCGGCCTTGTCGGCGTCGCTGAGTTTGGCGCCGGCGTGCACATACTGGTCATAGGTGTACTCCACAAGGCGCAGTGATTCCGGATCGAGCTTGAGCGAGTTGCGCTGGTTGTAGATGGTGGCAATACGCTGGAAGAGTTTCGCGTCGAGGAAGATGGCATCGCGATGGGCCGCCAGCTTGGGCGCCTCGATGGACCTGATCTTCAGCAGTGTGGGATTCGAATTTGCGCTGACCACATTGGAGAACGCTCCCTGCGCCCGCCGCAACAACTGGCCGCTCTTTTCCAGCGGGATAAAGGTGTTTTCAAAAGTGGGCGCCGCCGGGTTGTTGGTGATCGCCTGAATTTCCTTGATTTGCTCTGCCATACCGGCTTCGATGGCAGGCTGGAAATCCTCATCCTTCATCTTGTCGAAGGGCGGTGCCTGAAATGGCAGCGTGCTGGGAGCAAAGAAGGGGTTGCTGGGGCCAAACTCCGACTCGGCGGCCACGGCCGGGATGGTGCTGACGAGGACGATGATGGTCAATACAAGGATCAGAGTATGCATGATTGATAGTGTAATCGCTTGCCGCGAAATCGACGGCGCACGGAAGAAAAATCGGTTTCAGCTATACTCTCGAATTACCGTCTAGAGTCTTGGCAGCTTCGCGTTAGACTGACACCAGCGTAATTGGACTTCCCACCATGCCCGTACCCACCGAACCCATCGGCAGTATCCCGCGTTCCAGCGGGTTGCTGGGCTCGATGAGGGACTTTTCCTCTGGGCGCATCTCCCCTGAGCAGTTGCAGGCCGCCCAGGAAGCAGCCCTGCGCGACACGATCTCCCGCTTCGAGGAAACCGGTTCTCCGGTTATTACCGATGGCGAGCAGACCAAGCCCAGCTTTGTCACCTATCCTCTGGCAGGGCTCGGCAACCTGCGGCCGGACGGAGTTGTCATTCCCTTCGCCGACGGCCATACACGCCAACTCCCGTGCTTGACGGCCGGTCCATTCCGCTACGCGCTGCACGCCGTCACCTTTCTCAAGCGAGCCCAGCCCTTCGCGCATCGTCCCCTGAAGCAGGCGCTGATTTCCGCATCGGCTCTCAGTCTGCTCTATCCCGCAGCCGGCATCGAGGGATATCCGCAGGACGCCTTCATAAACGATTTGGTCGGCGAAGCGGAGCGCGATATTCGCGAGTGTCTGGAGGCGGGAGCCGACAGCGTGCAGGTGGACTTCACGGAAGGCCGGCTGGCGCTGAAGCTAGACCCCTCCGGGGGACTCCTGAAGTCATTCGTGGCTTTGAACAACCGCGTGCTGGAACGCTTCACCGCCGCCGAGCGCAGCCGGATCGGTGTGCACACCTGTCCCGGAGGAGACCGCGATTCCACACATAGCGCAGACGTGGACTACATTCCGCTTCTGGGCCCACTCTTCGAATTGAAGGCCGAACGTTTCTACATTCAACTGGCCAGCGAGCCGGACCGCAAGCGTGTCCTCGGAGAGATACGGAAATACTTGCAGCCCGGCCGGCTTGTCTTCGTCGGCGTCACCGATCCCATTAACCCGGCTGTGGAGACTGCGGAGCAGGTGCGGGACCGCGTACTCGAGGCCGCGCAATTCATTCCTCCGGAGTCCCTGGGGACCACAGATGATTGCGGATTCTCTCCTTTCGCCGACGACACGTCCACATCCCGGGATGTTGCCTTCGCCAAAATCCGCAGCCGGGTAGAAGGGACGGCTCTGGCCTCACGTGCGCTCGGAATCTGAGGCCGAGGATGGCCGGTACCGGAATCTGCCCGCCTAACACGCGGCATCTTCATCCCCGCCAACAATTCCAGTAAAATCAAGCTTTGCGAATCACTTCCTTCACCCTGTCGCACCTAATGCCCAAGCAGCGCTTCACCCTGCGGGGACCATGCGCGAACTGAACCGACTCCTCCGCTACCTCCGGCCGTACTGGTTCTACATCCTCGCTTCCGTGTTGGCCATGGCCCTGGTCGGGCTGCTGGAAGGCTTCCGGCTGCTGCTCATCGGTCCCATCTTCGACCGCGTTCTGAATCCTTCGGCCCACTCCCGCGACCTGCCTCTGTTCCGCATGCCGATTACCGGTCAGCCCATTCAGCTGGCCTGGTTCGTCCCTGAGCACTTTCACAATGTGTGGACCATGGTAGCCTTCGCCCTCGTGGTCTCCACCATCCTGAAGGGACTCTTCGATTACCTCGGCACCTACCTGGCCAACTACGCCGGCTTCGGAATGATTACCGACCTGCGCAACGAGCTATACACGGCTACGCTGCGGCGCTCGGTCGCGTTCTTCCAGAAGTACTCCACCGGCACTCTGCTGTCGGCGATTGTCAGCGACATTGACCGCGTGCAGTACGCGGTCTCCACCGTAGTGGCGGAATTCCTTCAGCAATTCTTCACCTTCCTGTTCACCGCGGCCGTGGTCATCCTGCTCGGCGGACGTTTGACCTGGGTGCTCGCCATCTTCGTTCCTTTTGTCATCCTGGCCGCGCGGCGAATTGGCCAACGCGTGCGCACCACCACCCGCAAAGGGCAGGACAAAGTTGCCGACATTCAGAACATCCTGCAGGAGACCATTACCGGCGTTCGCATTGTGAAGGCCTTCTCGATGGAAGCCTGGGAGACAAACCGCTTCCGCGAGGCGGCGCGCCGTCTGTTCAAGGCGAACCTGCGGGCGGTCAGCGCCTACGCCGTGAGCTCGCCCATGATGGACGTCTTCGGCGCCATTGCCATCGCGGTGCTTATCCTGGTGGGACGCGAGTACATCAAGCGCGGTGTCTTCACCGAGGGCGTCTTCCTGGCCTTCATCATCGCAGTGTTCAAGCTTTACGAGCCGGTGCGCAAGTTCGGCCAGTTCCATAACAACTTCCAGCAGGCGCTGGGCGCGTCGTCGGCCATCTTCAAGTTCCTCGATGCCCAGGATGACGTTCGCGAGAAGCCCGGCGCGCTCAAGCTCCCCGCGTTCCGTCGCGATATACGGTTCGAACACGTTTACTTCGGCTATGAGAACGGAGACGGCGCGCGCGGCGTGCTGCACGACATCAGTCTGGAAGTCAGGCCGGGAGAGCTGCTGGCCATCGTAGGCTCCAGCGGCGCCGGCAAGACCACCCTCGTGCATCTGCTGCCGCGCTTCTTCGATGTCACCCGCGGGCGTCTGCTGATTGACGGACACGACGTGCGCGACCTCACCATCGCTTCGTTGCGCTCGCAGATTGCCATCGTCACCCAGGACACCATCCTGTTCAACGACACCGTGCGCAACAATATCGCCTATGGCCAGCCGCACGTCTCGGCGCAGAAGGTGGAGGATGCCGCCCGCGCTGCCCTGGCCCACGACTTCATCATGGCGCTGCCCGAGGGCTACGACTCCATCATCGGTGAGCGCGGCTTGCTGCTAAGCGGGGGCGAGCGCCAGCGTATCTCCATCGCACGCGCCATCCTGAAAGACGCGCCCATCCTGATCCTCGACGAGGCCACTTCGGCGCTCGACACGGAAAGCGAAGCCCTGGTGCAGTCGGCGCTGCAGAACCTGATGGCCGGCCGCACCGTCTTTGTCATCGCCCATCGCCTCTCCACCGTGCGCCGCGCCGACCGCATTCTGGTGCTCGACAACGGGATGATTGTGGACGAGGGCTCGCATGAGTGCCTCATGTCACATACAGGCGCCTATCGCCGGTTGTATGATTTGCAGTTCGAAGATGTCGAAGCGGCCTCCGGGGCGGAATAGGCACGTGTCAGGGCACGACTTCAGTCGTGCCGCAAGTCGGTGCTATTTTTGTGGGCTTTAGCCCCTGACTCCAGCGGGCTGAACCCGGGGTTCTAGGTTCGGATAGAGCGGGGCTTCTGGGCTCAGGTAGAGCGGGCCTTCAGAGCGGGCCTTCAGAGCCTGCCCTGAGCTTGTCGAAGGGCTCGCGTCAGCTGCGTCCTTTCGTGATGGGACTTTAGCCCCGGGAGAGCGGCTATTTGCTCCATGCATATTCGTTCCATGACCGGTTATGCGCAAGTCAAAGCGCATGTGAACGACGCGCTCGCGCTGACCCTGAGCCTGAAGTCGGTCAACCACCGTTTTCTCGATCTGCATTTGCGTATGCCGTCCGAGCTCGACCCGGTCGAGATGAAGGTGCGGCGCGTACTGAAGGAACGGCTGCATCGCGGCCACATTGAAGTCACCCTGGGCCTGGAGCGCAGCGGCGGCGCGGCGTTCGCCGTTAACCGCGAGCTGGTAGGCGGATATCTGCGAACCTTCCGCCAAGTGGCGGAAGAATTCGGCGTCAGCGCTGAGCCGGACCTCAATGCGGTGCTCAAGCTGCCGGGCGCGTTGAACGCGGCCGAAGATGGCGATGCGCTCGAAGCCCTGGAGAAGCACATCACTTCAGCGCTGGAGGAATGCATTGAGAGGCTGAACCACATGCGCGAGGAGGAAGGTCGCGGCGTGGCCGCCGAGCTACGTGATCGTATGACACACCTTTCCTCTGCGACGCACGAACTGGACCAGCTCCGCGGCAGGGTGCTCAAGGCCTATCATGAAAAGGTGAATGGCCGCATGCAGGAACTGCTCAACACCCACGTGGACTCCGACCGCATCCTGCAGGAAGCCGCGATGCTCGCCGAACGCAGTGATATCCAGGAAGAGATCGTGCGTATGAAGAACCACATCCAGCACTTCTCTGCCCTGTTGGACGCCGGCGGCGAGGTGGGCAAGAAGCTCGACTTCCTGTTGCAGGAGATGAACCGCGAGGCCAATACCCTGATGTCGAAGACCACCGGTGTTGCCGGCGACGCCTTGCGCATTACGGGTCTGGGATTGGCTATGAAGGCAGAGATCGAGAAGGCGCGGGAACAGGTGCAGAACCTCGAATGAGCGGCATGGTCTTCATCATCTCGGCGCCGTCGGGCTCGGGTAAATCCACCCTCACCAACGAGGTGCGCCACATCGTACCGAACCTCGAATTCTCCATCAGCTACACCACTCGGCCGCCGCGCGGCAGCGAGCAATCGGGACGCGAGTACTTCTTCGTCAGTCGCGAAGAGTTCGAGCGCATGATCGCCGAGGGCGAGTTCCTGGAGTACGCCGAGGTCTTCGGCAACTACTACGGGACGGCGCGGCGCTTCCTGCGCGAGGCCGCCGCCCGCGGTCACGACCTGCTGCTCGACATTGACGTGCAGGGCGCCGCCCAGGTGAAGCAGAGGCTGCCGGAAGCGGTGAGTATCTTCGTTCTTCCGCCGTCGCGGGAGGAGCTCGAACGGCGCCTGCGGCGCCGCAGCCAGGCTGATGACGACCTGCAGCGCAAGTTGCTGGGCGAGGGCGCGAGGCCGGTCAACACCGAGGAAATCATTCAGCGGCGCCTGCAAACTGCGTCCCGCGAAATTGAGAATTTTTCCCAGTACGACTATATTTTGGTGAACGACCGGTTGGAGCAGTCCATCGACACGCTGAAGTCGATTCTGGAAGCGGAACGGTTGAAGCGCTCGGGCGCCAAGCCAACGGTCCAGGATGTCGAAGTCCTGTCCATCGCCGATCGTGCGTTGCGAGCACACATGATGCAGCAGGTGCAAAGCATCCTTGCTACATTCGAGGTTTTCAAGTCCCCCACCGTGATGGAGTGAACGATGAAACTGGTTGAAGGCTTCGACAGCAATTATCGCTACGTTCTGGTGGCCGCGCGCCGTGCACGTCAGTTACAGAACGGCGCCCGGCCCGTGGTGGATACCCACTCCCGCAAGCCCTGCCGCATCGCCGAGGAGGAAATTCAGGCCGGCATGGTCAAGTGGGAAGTCCCGCAAGCGGCGAAGACGCCCCTGGAGGCCGCCAGCGAGGTGCTTGAGCCTGTCGGTCAGGACGGCGACGATTAGCCCGCTATTTGATCCGGGCAATGCGTCGGGTGGAAGCGCGGGTTCAGCCTGGCCATGAGCTGTCGTCATCCAACATGTCATGAAAGTCGCACTGGGTGTGAGCGGCGGCATCGCCGCCTACAAGGCCGCTGAAATCGTTCGTCACCTGCAGGATCGTGGCGTCCAGGTCCAGGTCGT
>Ga0335083_10000626_pt1 | contig 52020 bp, 56 predicted proteins | sample Lox_Sample_42_FD_206716 | JGI IMG/M metagenome (GOLD analysis project Ga0335083, IMG submission 206716) | Soil microbial communities from Loxahatchee National Wildlife Refuge, Florida, United States - Lox_Sample_4.2 | ecosystem: Environmental > Terrestrial > Soil > Wetlands | place: USA...
AGGCTAGTGCTGTTCCTGGCCTTCATCGTGCCGTTCTGGACCTCGACCCTGATCCGCGGCATCGCCTGGGTGCCGTTCCTGGGCGTGAACGGCGTGATCAACCAGGCGCTGCTGGGCACCGGCCTGACGCACCATCCGATCGAGGCCTTCCTCTATTCCCGCTTCGGCATCTCCATGGCGCAGGTCTCGCTCTACACCATGATGGCGGCGGGGCCGGTCATCTACATGCTGGGCGCCGTGGCGCCGCAGCTGCGCGAGGCGGCGATGACGCTCAAGGCGCCGCCGCTGATCGTCTTCTGGCGCATCGTCTTTCCGCTCACCTTGCCGGGCGTGGTGATCGGCCAGGTGCTGGTGTTCCTGAACGTCATGGCCGATTTCGCCACCGTGGCGACGGTGGGCGGCAACAAGCTCGCCATGCTGCCGAACCTGGTGCTCCTCTTCTACGAGGGCTCGCAGCATCGCGCAGCTTCGGTGGTCGCCGTGCTGCTGATGGCCTGCATGCTGATCGGCGTGATCGCGGCGTTGCGCGTGGTCGACGTGCGCCGGCTCGGGGCCGAGCGATGACGATGAGCTGGAAGCTCCGCTCCGACATCGTCGGCTGGGTGCTGGGCGCGCTCACCGTGGCGTTCCTCGCCTATCAATGGCTGCCGATCCTGACCCTCGGCCTGCTCTCCTTCAGCGGCCCGACGGGCGGCACGACTTTCCCGATGAACGGCGTCTCCTTCCATTGGTACGAGCAGCTCTGGAAGGCGACGGTGATGAACGACTTCAAGCCGCCGCTGGTGCGCTCCTCGCTGCTGGCCGCGGCCTGCGCGCTCACCACCATCGTGCTGTCGGTGATGTCGGCGCAGGCCATGCGCGGCCGCTTCCGCGGCAACAGCTGGTTCTTCTACCTGATGCTGCTCGGCATCATGGCGCCCGGCCTGCTGGTGGGCTTCGGCTTCGCCATCCTGATGCGGCTCTTGGGCATCGAGCTGTCGTGGAACACCACGACCTACCTGGTGCAGGTCTCGTGGACGCTGCCGTTCGGCTTCCTGACCATGCTCGCCGTCTTCAACCGCTTCGACTCGCGCGTCGAGGAGGCGGCGCTGACCCTGGGCGCCTCGCGCCTCGCCGCGTTCCGCCGCATCACCTTGCCCCTGGTGCTGCCGGGGGTGATCGGCGCGGGCCTGTTCGGCTTCTCGCTCAGCTACGACGAATACCCGCGCAGCATGTTCACGATCGGCTCGGACCAGACGCTGCCGCTCGCGATCATGGCCCAGCTCGACCGTCAGCTCACGCCCGAGATCTACGCCATCGGCACGACCACCACGGCCTTCTCGCTGATCGCCGTGCTGCTCTGCACCTCCGCCCTGTGGGCGCTCCGCCGCTCGACCGCCTCATCCCGCACCTGAAGGAGACCAGCCATGCTGATCAAACGCCGTCACGTTTTTGCCGGAAGCCTCGCCTCAAGTCTGGCCGCCCCCATGCTCGGCCGCCCGGCTTTCGCCGAGACCAAGCAGATCAACCTCGCGGGCGCCAGCTACGACATGCGCGACGCCATCCTGGGCGAGTTCGTGAAGCGCACGAACATCACGCCCAAGACCTTCGTCAGCCCCTCGACCCAGGCGCGCGTGGACCGCATCCGCACCGCGCCGGTCGATTGCATTCTGCTCGACGCGCCGTTCGCCGCCTACGCCAACAGCGAAAGCCTCCTGCAGCCGATCGAGATCGCCAAGCTCAAGAACTGGGACAAGATGCATCCGCTGCTCAAGAACGGCCAGGCCGCGCCCGGCGCGCCGCTGGGCGTCGGCGCCAACCCCGGCCGCATGATGTACACCGACGAGAGCAAGACGAAGATCACCTTCATGCCGGCGTTCTTCCAGATGGACTCGGTCGGCTACAACGCCGGCAAGATCCAGACCGAGAACAACTCGCTCTCCTGGGGCGATCTGTTCAATCCGAAGTATCGCGGCAAGGTCGCGATGTACGGCATCGACTGGCTGGGCATGCTGAACGCCGCCATGGGCATGCAGGCGCTCGGCCTCTTCAAGCCCGTCGACATGAGCAACATGACCGAGAAGGAAGTCGACACCGTCATCGCCTTCCTCAAGGAGAAGAAGAAGGAGTGCCATTTCCGCGCCATGTGGAAGGCCTATGGCGAGCTGGTGAATCTGATGGCCTCGGAGGAGGTGTGGATCGCCGACGCCTGGTGGCCGGTCATCGTCGAGGTCGCGGGCAAGGGCATTCCCGTGCACTACGCCGTCGCCAAGGAGGGCTATCGCGCCTGGTGCAACGGCTACGGTATCGCCGCGACGACCAAGAACCTCGACGTCGCCTACGAATGGCTGAACTACTGGATGGACGGCTATCCCGGCGCGCAGCAGTCGAAGATCGGCTACTTCTCGACCTCCGGCGGCTACGACAAATATCTCGAGCCCGAGCTGATCAAGCAGGTCTATGGCGGCGAGGGCCGCGACGGCGGCTCGCTCGCGGACCGTGCGATGCGCGTCTACGTGTGGAACACGCGGCCCAAGAACCTCGAGTACTACACCGAAAAGTGGAACGAGTTCCTGGCGGCGTAGAAGCAGCGGCGGCTACTATATCTAGTAGTAGTTACTAAAGGTTACCGTTAAACATATCAAATTTAGCCAGAATCTATGGCCTGACGATTCCTGCCGCCGCGCTTCGGCCAAACAGCCTCGGATCCGGGTCTCCAGGCGCGGAGCTTAACGCGGAGACGCCGGCCGTCGGGATTCTGATCAATGGATTCGAGAGGCGTATCAGCGCCTCGCTTCTTTCCGAACTGCGCGGGCTCTCGCGCCTCAGAAGGCGCTGCTGCCGGCCGGCGCGTATGAACGCGCCTAAGCCACGGCCTTCAGCTTCTCCTGCCGGCAGTTCATCAGCGGCTGGATGCGCTGGCCGAATTGCTCCATGCCGACCAGGAAGTCGTCGAAGGTCAGCATGATGCCCTTGGTGCCGGGCACGGTGGCGCATTCGTCGAGCATCCTGGCCACCGAGGCGTAGGAGCCGACGATCGTGCCCATGTTGAAGTTGATGGCGCCCTCGGGCGCCGTGATCGCCTTGGCGGTGCCGCCTTCGGCCGCGTTGGGATCGGCGTCGGCCTGGCCGAACATCCAGGAGAGCGCGCCCATGTCGGCGCCGTCATTGTAGAGCTTCCACTTGGCCATCGCCTTCTCGTCGGTCTCGTCGGCGATCACCATCATCAGCACGTAGTTGCCGACATCGCGGCCGGTCTTGGCGGCGGCGGCCACCATCGCCTCGTTGGTCGGCGTGTGCGCCGTCGGCGTGTTGACGCCCTTGCCGAGCGTGAAGTTGTAGTTGCAATAGGTCGCGCCGAACTCCATGCCGCGCGGGCTTTGGCCCGCGCTGACCAGCCTGATCTCCTTCGGCCGCGGCGAGAGCTTGCAGTCCGTCATCTGGAAGAACTTGCCCTTGAAGTCGGACGAGCCCTTCGACCAGAGTTCCTTCATCACCTGCACGAACTCGGTGCTGTAGTCGTAGCGGTAGCCGAAATAGGCCTCGCCCGGCCACAGGCCCATCTGCTCGTACTCGTCCTTGGCCCAGCCCGAGACGATGTTGACGCCGAAGCGGCCGTTGGAGATCGAATCGATGGTCGAGGCCATGCGCGCGATGATGGCGGGCGGGATGGTGAGCACGGCCACCGAGGCATAGAGGCGGATGCGCTCGGTGACGGCGGCGAGGCCCGCCATCAGGGTGAAGGATTCGAGATTGTGGTCCCAGAACTCGCTCTCGCCGCCGAAGCCGCGCAGCTTGATCATGGAAAGCGCGAAATCGAGGCCGTAATGCTCAGCGCGCTGCACGATCCGCCGGTTGAGATCGAAGGTGGGCATGTATTGCGGCGAGGTCTTGGAGATCAGCCAGCCATTGTTGCCGATCGGGATGAACACACCGATATCCATGACAACCTCCTACGCGAATGCAGACGGATCGAGGCAGCAAGCGGTGTGCCAGAGTCCTTGCACGGAAGTTGCACAGCTCGAGGACGTGAAAGGGAGGAGCGCATGAAAGCCGTCGTGATCCACGCCACGGGTGGCCCCGAGCAACTCGTGGTCGCCGAGCTGCCCGACCCGGTGCCAGGCCCGGGCGAGGTCCTGCTCGATGTCGCCTATGCCGGCTGCAACTGGGCCGACACGCAGGTGCGCCTGGGCATCTATCCGCATCCCATGACCTATCCGATGGTGCTGGGCTTCGAGGTGTCCGGGACGGTCGCCGCGCTCGGCGCGGGCGTGACGGGCGTTGCGGTCGGCGACCGCGTCGCGGTGTTTCCCGACAAGGGCGGCGCCTATGCGCAGAAGTGCGCCGCCTCGGCCGCCGGGCTGATCAAGCTTCCGGCCAATGTGCCGCTCGACACGGGCGCGGCCTTTCCCATCCAGGCGCTGACGGCCTACCACATGCTGTTCACCGTCTATCGCCTGAAGCGCGGCGATACGGTGCTGGTGAACGCCGTCGGCGGTGGCGTCGGGCTCTGCTGCACGCAGCTTGCCGTGCAGGCCGGCGCCCGGGTCATCGGCACGACCGGCACGCCGGGCAAGGAGAAGCGGGCGCTGGAATACGGCGCCTCGCGTGTCGTGATCACCTCGCAGGAGGATTTCGAAGCGGCTGTGCTCGACTTCACCGGCGGGCGCGGCGTCGACCTCGCGATCGATTCCTACGGCGCCACCATGCTCGACCGCACCTTCAACGTCGTGCGCAAGCTCGGCCACGTCATCAGCATCGGCGAGGCGGAGGGCCAGCCCTTCAAGAACATCCGCGAGCGCATCCTGCCGCGTTCGCAGACCTTCACCCGCCTGCATCTCGGCCATGTCGACCAGAGTTCGCCCGAATGGAAGGCCGGCGTCGACCATGTGCTGGCCGGCATCGGCGCCGGCTGGCTCAGGATTCCGATCGAAGGGGTTTTCCCGCTGGCCGGGGCGGCGGAGATGCATCGCCGCCTGGAAGGCCGTCACGTGGCGGGAAAGCTGCTGCTGGCCGCCGGCGCAGGCTGACCACGAGAAAGGCCGTGGCGGCAAGACCGAGCCCCGCCATCGCGATCACCGCGCCCCGGGGGCCCAGCCTGTCGGCGAGCGCGCCGGCCGCCAGCACGCCGAGCGGCCCCGTGCCGATGCAGACCGTGACGATGCCCATCAGCCGCGAGCGCATCTCGGCGGGCGCCTCCGTCAGCATCAGGGTCGATTGCATGTTGCTGAAGCCCGCCGTGCCGAAGCCGCCGGCGATCAGCAGGAGCAGGGCCAGCCAATAGGCCGGCGACAGCGCCATCGCGATCAAGGTGACCATGAACAGCGCGGCACCGCCGGCGAAGGCGATCCGGCGGTCCATGCGCAGGAAGCCCGCGGCGATCAGCGTGCCGCCAAGCAGCCCGCCCAGCGGCTCGCCCGCCGCCAGCAGGCCGACCAGGCCGGGCGAGACCCGGAACTCGGCGAGGCCGAGCGGCGCCACCAGCCCGGAATAGGCGAAGGCGAAGCTGTTGGTGACGATGGTGACGCCGAACACCAGCAGGATCACGGGCCGCGTGCGCGCATAGGCGAGGCCTTCCACGATCTCGGCCGGAATGCGCAGCAAGGCGAGCCGGCGCGTCACCTGTGTGTGCGTGAGACCCGCCAGCACGAAGGCGCCGCCGAACTGCGCCAGCGCCGTCAGCGTGTAGGTGCCGCGCATATGCAGCCACTGGAAGGCGAGCCCGCCCAGCAGCGGGCCGATGGCGCGCGTGGCGGCGGAGGTGACCGAGTCGAGCGCGATCGCCGGCACGATGCGGTGCGCGCCCGCGACTTCGCCCACCATGCGCCGGCGCGTCGACATCTCGGTTGCCCACATGATTCCGGACAGCAGATTGGCGACCGCGATGTGCCAGAGCTGGAGATGGCCGGTCGTGGCGAGCGTCGCGAGCAGGGTCGAGACGCTGGCCGGCCCCAGCAGCGCCAGCATCACGATCAGCTTGCGATTCACCGCCTCGGACACCGCGCCCGCGAAGGCGCCCAGGAAGAGCTGCGGCAACTGGCGGACGGCCACGACGATGGTCACCGCGACGGGCGAGCCGGTGGCCTGGTAGGCGAACAGGCCCGACACCAGCAGCTCCAGCCAGCGTACGGCATTGGCCATGGCGCCGACCAGCCAGAGCCGCAGGAAGTCGGGCGTGGCCAGCAGCTCGCGCACCACGGATCGCCGTGGCGCGCCAATTTCCTCCGAATTCATTGTAGATCACGCTAAAGCGGTTTCGCGCGGGAGGGAACTTAGAAGGCGCAATCCGCTCGCATGGCTGGTGTGATGGGATCCGCCGGCATTTCCATGCGGCAGTGATAGTCGAAGGCGGCACGGAACTGCGCGGCGATGCGAGCCCTGGCCTGGATGGGCAACACATAGCGGTTGTTGCGATGCACGATCTGCGCGCCGCCATAGTCGATGTCGGTGCCGTCGGGGAAATAGGCGGCGAAGGTGGAATAGCCCGCGGTCGAGGTGACCTCGACGACCAGGACGGCGCCGTTGACGCATTCGAAATGCGGGGCACCGCGCAGGCTGCCGGTCTCCGTCGTGTTTCCCGACGGGCCGGAGACCGTCCATCGGTAGTGCGAGGCGGATTGCGAGGCCGTGGCTTTCAGCGTGCCGCAGGTCAAGGATTGTCCGAGAGCCGGGACGGCGACGACCGTCAGCAACAGCGCCAGGGCAAGGCGCTTCACAGGATCACGCCGAGCGTGGCGAGGACACCCAGCGCCGCGATGGAGACGAGCAGGCTGCCGAGCGAGATCGCGAGCAGCGCGCGGCCGGGCGGCAGCCGCATCATGCCGGCGGCGATCCAGAAGAAGGGATCGTTGACGTGGCAGATCGCGATCGAGCCCGCGCCGACGGCGGCCGCGGCGAGCGCGCGCCCCGTGGCACTGTCGAGTCCGAGCCGGGGTAGCAGCGGCTCGATCATGCCCGAGGCGGTGAGCACGGCGCTGAGCGAATTGCCCTGCAAGGTCTTCACCGTCGCGGCGGCGAGGAAGGGCGCGAGCAGGCCGAGGCGTGGATCGGCGAAGCGCTCGGCCCACAGCTCGGCCATACCGGTTTCGTCGAGCACACGCGCGAAGCCGCCCGCGGCACCGACGGCAAGCAACAGCGGCGCCCAGCCCGTGTCGGCCAGCACCGTCGGTTGCCAGCGGCGTGAGAGCAGCATCGCCAGCACGATCGCGAGCATCGCCAGCACCAGCGGATGGCTGATGCCGGTATAGAATTCGCGCGCGCCACCCTTGCCGAGCGGTTCGGTCGGCATCTGGGCGATCGACTGCACGAGCAGCAGGGCGAGCGGCAGGGCGATGGCGAGCCAGCCGACGGACGGCGCGCCGCTTTCGCCGTCGGGCAGGCGTCGCGCCAGCAGCCAGGCCACGAGCGCGCCGATGACGGCGGCCGGCAGGCCGACGGCGAGCGCCATGCGAAGATCGGCCTTCATCACCGACATCGACGCGACGGCAAGCGGCGAGGGCACGAGCAGGGCGTGCACGAGGAGCAGGACGAGCGCGAGAAGCAGCGCCCGTCTTGGCACGCCATCCGCTGCCGGCTGCAGCAGGGCGAGGCCCCCCGGCGCCGTGCCGCCCAGGCCGGCGACAATACCGGCCACAAGGCTGCCGGCGCTCGTCAGCGGCCGCTTGAGCAAGAGCGCGCCCACGAGACTTCCGGCCATCACCAGCAAACCGGTCTGCTCCAGCGCATCGACGAAGCCCAGGCCGAAAGCCTTGCCGATCGATTGCCAGGTCATGTCGGCGGCGACGCCGTAGCCCATCACCACGGCCATGATCGCGAGGAAGACGGGGATGCCGAAGCGCTGGACCGCGAGCACCAGGGCCGCGACCGCGACCGGCAGGAGCAGGGCGGCAAGAAGCATCGGCCCGACCTTATTCGTCTGCTAGTGCGGCTTCCAGTCAGATGGAACCGCCTCAGCGGTTCCATCTGACTGGAAACGCGTTGATCGAGGCGCCTCGACCGCAGGCATGATCCGCTCGGCTGATTCCTGCCGAACGGATCATGCTCTACAGTCGCGTCATGCGTCTGCTGCTGCTCGTGTGGATCGTCCTGCTCGGCTTTTGCCCGCCCGTTTGGGCGCAGGGGCGGTTGGTGCAGACGCAAGGCCGGACCTTCGTCGCGCCCGATGGCAGCACGCTGCTCATCAAGGGCATCAGCCTCGGCAACTGGCTGATGCCCGAAGGCTATATGTTCAAGTTCGAGGTCGCGAAATCGCCGCACCAGATCTATGGCGCCTTCGACCGTCTTCTCGGCCCTGAGCAGGCAGCGGCGTTCTGGAAGACGTTCCGCGACCGCTACATCGCCCAATGGGACATCGACTTCATCAAGTCGGTCGGCTTCAACACCGTGCGCATCCCGTTGCACTACGGGCTGTTCATGACCGACGACGGCGAGATCAAGGGCGAGGGCTGGGCGCTGCTCGACCGCGTGCTCGATTGGGCGCGCGACGCCCATCTCTATGTGATCCTCGACCTGCATGCGGCGCCCGGCGGCCAGACCGGCATCAATCACGACGACGGGCCGGGCTATCCGCTGATGTTCTACGTGCCGCGCGACCGCGATCTCACGGTGAAGCTGTGGCAGGCGATCGCCAAGCGCTATGCCGGGCGGCCGGAGATATTGGGCTACGACCTGCTGAACGAGCCGATCGCGCCCTATCACGAGGTCGACACGCTCAATCCCCGGCTGCAGCCCTTCTACCAGCGCCTGACCGAGGCCATCCGCGCCGTCGATCCCGGCAGGATCGTCATCCTCGAAGGCGGTCAGTGGGCCTCGAGCTTCGAGATGCTGGGCGCGCCTTTCGCCAAGAACCTCGCCTATTCCTATCATTCGTTCTGGGCGAGCACGCGGCGCGATTCCATTCAGCGTCATCTGAACTTTTCCGAGCGCTACAACGTTCCGCTGTTCCTGGGAGAGACCGGCGAGCTGACCGACGAATGGAACGCCGAGTTCCGCAAGCTGCACGAGGCGCACGGCATCGGCTGGTCGTTCTGGACCTACAAGAACCTCGACTCGACCTCGACCGTGGTGTCGATCAACAAGCCCGAAGGCTGGGACGAAATCGCCGCCTTCGCCGACGGCCGACGTGCGCAGCGGCCCGATGCCGTGCTGGTCGATTTCGCGATCCGCGAATATCTGCGCGGCGCCGGGCTTCCATTCGCAGAAATTCGCCAAGGCTATCTGGCGTCGTTGGGACTGAAGGCTTCACCGTAGTCCATTGATCAGAATCGAGGCGGCAAGGGACCCGACTTTGGGATGCTCCAAAAGGAGCACACCATGGGTATTCCACCGGCAAGCAAACCCTCTACCTACGTGCCGCCGCGGAATGGCGTCGGCCCAACCTTGTTGAATAGCAGCGCACAGCCGGAAGCGGGCCAATACGACGATCTCAACAGGTCGCCCGCGACAACTATCGAGTTGCGCTTCTCGCCAGTTCAAACCGGGACAGATCAGACGACAGTGGGCCATCACGGGTATATTGTCGTGACGGACAATATCAGTGGGAAGCAATGGAAAAGCGAAGCTGGTCCAACGGGTCAGCGAGTTCGGGGTCTGCTTCCCTCTGGTTTCCTCGAAGCGCACACCAGAGAAAAAGGCGATACCGTGAAAGATCCCACACAGGCGGCGACTTTCACGACGGATGTTCCGGCTGAAGAAGTCGCTGCCAGGCTGACCAAATTCAGTGACGCGTTTTCCCAGCGAAAGGTGCCGTATCGGCTGCCGGACTATCTGCTGCCCGGTGTACCGGAATCATACCTTCGGGACCCGCCGCCATCGACAACCACTAGCAATTACTACGCCGGGGCCGCCTGGGAGCATCTGACTGGTTCGCTGCCTCGTCTGCCCAGTGGAGTCTTCGCGCCCGGGTGGGGCGAACATAAGTTTGACACGGATTCCCCTCCATGAAAGCGAGCCGCAATCGTCGATTGCTCTGGGCATCTCTCGGCGCGCTGGCCCTTGCGGGCAGCGCGGCCGTCTTCACTAGCGAGACGGCACCTGATCCGTGCGACGTGGATCCGATGCCCTGGCGGTGCGCATCCCCGAACACGGCTGGTCGACTCGAGAAGCAGCTACGCGATCACCTGCCGATCGGCACGCCGCAGCCGGCGGTCGAAGCCTATCTCCAGCGCTTGGAGATTCCCTATCAGTTCGGCTTCACGAGCTACCCATCGTTCAAGAAGCCCATCGAGGTCACGCAACGCTTCCCGGCGGATTGGTGGAATAACAGCGTCTATATCTCGATTTATTTCGATGCGAACGGCGGCGTCGAAAAAATCAACTTTTCCATAACGTGGGCGACACTCTAGGCAGTTCGCGCCGCGTAGTAGTCTGCCAGTGCGGTCAATGCCGCCGAGCCATCGCCGATGAAGCTCGGCCCGTGCATCAACGCGATCGTCTTGGGCGCGAGCGCCGCCAGCCGGCGCAGGGTCGGTTCGGCCTGCGGGGTGCTCGGCATGAAGGGCACGGCTTTCTCGGTGGCGATGGCGGCATCGACGATGTCGCCCGTCGTCGTGGCGGGGCAGGTGCCGAACTGGGTGAAGAGGTCGCTGCTGAACAGCGTGCTCGTCGTCTCCTCGTAGATCAGGCCGGCATCCCAGTTGTGCGGCACATGAGGCGTGTCGAGCCAGCGCACCTTCTTGCCGCCGAGGTCGAGCACCTCGTCGTTCTTGAGCGGGCGCGGCTTGCGGTCAGCCATGTCGGTCAGCCAGATGTTGCAGCCGATCTGGCCGTGCGCCGGCGTGGCGTTGGGCGCAGCGGCGAGCCACTGGTTGAGCGCGCCCGATTCGTCGGCCTCGACATGGCTGCAGGTCGTCCAGGCGAGCTTGTCGAGCGCGATCACGCTCTTCACCGCCTCGGAGATCAGCGGGAACATCGCGCGATGGCCGTAGTGGAACAGCAGCGGCTGCTCGGCGTCGATCAAGAACTGGTTGAACGTGAAGCCGCTCGGTCCGACCTGGGGCACGAAGGTCGAGAGACGATAGATCCTGTCGGCGATCTCGGTGACTTCCGTTTTCATGCGGTGAGCACCTCCAGCAGACGGATATTGAACGCGTCGGCGGCCTCGTAGGCAACCCAATGTCCGGCGCCGGGGATCTGGTGCATCTGGAAGTCCGGCTGCAGGGCGCGGAAGAGGTCGATGCGCTCCTGGATGTAAGGGTAAGTCGTCGAATCGAACTCGCCCCAGATGCCGGTGAACGGCGTCTTCACCTGCGGCAGCACCTTCGAGAGCGCACCCGCTATGCCCATGTCGCGGCTGCGCGTCTTGGCGCGCGTGGTGTTCATGATCTGCATGTGGATGGCCACGCCGTCGACATTCTTCGGATCGTGCAGCATCAGCAGCTCGAGGTTGCGCCGCGCCTCGTCGGCCAGCACCTGCGGCGGCATCGTCTCCAGGAGCTTGTGCAGCTTCTCCGTCGGCTTGCGCGTGGCTTTGAGCCCGCCCGCGCCCACGAACACGATCCGCTTGATGCGCTCAGGCATGAGCGTCGAGAGATGGCCCGACACCATGCCGCCGAAGGAGAAGCCCGTCAGGAAGAAGCGCTCGTCCTTGGGCAAGAGCGCATTGACCGCGTGATTGACGCAATGCGTCACCGACCAGACGTCGCGCACATCGTCGGGCGGATCGCTGTCGCCCAGGCCGGGCAGGTCGGCGGCATAGACCGTAAAGTGGTGCGAGAGTGCCCAGACGTTGCGGATCCAATGGATCCACGAACCCGAGCCGCCGTGGAACAGCAGCAGTGCGGGCTTGCCGGAGCCTTCACCCCAGACGTGCCATTGCATCTGGCCGCCGTTTCCCATCGGCACGCGAATGGCCTTGGAGGTGGCGGCGACGGACTCGATATGTTCGAGGGCGGTACGGCCGTCCGGCATGCGCGGGACGGCGGAGAAATCGAGACTCACGTGTTGATGGCCCCCAGAAGACGTTCGACAAATCCGCCGGCCTTTTTGCGATCGACCCAGCGCAGCACCGTCACGAGATCGTTGTCCGGATCGATCCAGACGATGTGGCTGCCCCAACCGAACGCGAAGTAGCTGCGCTCCGACGCCGCCGCGAACTGCCGCCGGTCGGTGTTGAGCCACCACATCAGCCCGTAGAACGGCGCGACCGGGCAGGGCTTCACCAGTTCGGCCGTCCAGCCCTTGGGCAGGATCTGCCTTCCGTTCCACGCGCCGCCTTGCGCGACCAGCCGGCCCATCAGGGCGAGGTCGCGGGCCGAGATCACGATGCCGCCGCCCCAGTGGCCGCCGCCCGGCACCGAAACCATCGCCTTGCCGTCGATCGTGACTGTCGAGTTGCGATAGCCCTCCCAGCGCCAGCCGGTCGACGCGCCGATGGGATCCATGATCCGCCGCTTCAGCACCGACGGCAGCGGCTCCTTGAACCGCTCGAGCAGCGACAGCGACAGGCGGTTCACGCGCACATCGTTGTATTCGTAATAGCTGCCGGGCTTCTTCATCGCCCGACGCGTGCCCTTGGGCGCCTCGGCGACCTGCAGGCCGACCACGCGGTTGTGGTCGATGCGGTCTTCCTTGCCGAACAGGGTGCCCGACCATTCGCTGGTCTGGGTCAGCAGGTGGCGCCAGGTGATGGCGCGGTTCTGCTCCTCTTCGAAGCCCACTGTGTCGTCGAGGCTCTTGATCAGCCCATCGCCCAGCGCGAGACCCGCCAGCAACGACAGGAAGCTCTTGGCGACGCTGAAGGTCATGTCGGCGCGGTTCGTGTCGCCCCATTCGGCGAGCAGCGTGCCGCCGCGATAGACCAGGCCCGAATGTCCGCCGCGCGGCGCCACCGGCCCCAGGATCTCGTTGTCCGGGAAGCTTTCGCCTGAATCGGCGGTCATCACGAATTGCCCGTCGGGCATCTTCATGTCGGCCGCCCACTTGGACTCGATGGATTGGGCGAAGGCGATCGCATCTTTCAGGGCATTCATGCACGCAATCAACATTGGAGCCGGTGCGGGAGCAAGCGTAGAAAACGCTCATGTCCCAACCGACAACGCTGTCGCTGCGCCGTCCCGACGACTGGCACGTCCATCTTCGCGACGGCGCGATGCTGGAAGCCTGCGCCGTGCATACCGCCCGCCAGTTCGCCCGCGGCATCATCATGCCCAATCTCGTGCCGCCGGTGACCAAGGTCGCCGAGGCGGCGGCCTATCGCGAGCGAATCCGCAGAGCGGTTCCGGCCGCGCTCAAGTTCGAGCCGCTGATGACCTGCTATCTGACCGACGGCGCCGATCCGGCCGAGCTGGCGCGTGGCAAGGCGGAAGGCGTCTGGGTCGCCTCCAAGCTCTATCCGGCGCATGCCACGACCAACTCCGCCCATGGCGTCACTTCCATGGACAAGGTCGCGCGCGGGCTGGAGGCGATGGAGAAGGCCGGCATGCCGCTCCTCGTCCATGGCGAGGTGACGGATGCCGATGTCGACATCTTCGACCGTGAAGCCGTGTTCCTCGACAAGGTGCTGGCGCCGCTCCTGAAGCGCCACGCGGGCCTCAAGATCGTGCTGGAGCACATCACGACCAAGGAGGGCGTGGCCTTCGTCGAGGCGCATCCCGGACGGCTGGGCGGCACGATCACGCCGCATCATTTGAGCTACAACCGCAACGCCCTCTTCAAGGGCGGCATCCGTCCGCACTTCTATTGCCTGCCGATCGCCAAGCGCGAGGAGCATCGCCTGGCGCTACGTCGAGCCGCGACCTCAGGCAGCGGGCAGTTCTTCCTCGGCACCGATACCGCACCTCATACGGCCGACACCAAGGAATGTGCCTGCGGCTGCGCCGGCATCTTCAATGCGCCGGTCGCCCTGCAGGTCTATGCCCAGGTCTTCATGGAGGAGAACGCGCTCGACCGGCTCGAAGCCTTCGCCTCCCTGAACGGCCCGCGCTTCTACGGTCTGCCGCCCAACGAGGAGCGCATCACGCTGCAGGCGAAGCCCATGGAGGCACCGGAGCGGGTCGAGGTGCCGGGCGGCAACAAGAGCATCGTGGTGTTTCGGCCCGATACGGCGGTGGGTTGGAGTTTCTAATCGCCCTGATTTATCGTTGCGCATGAGCAAATCGCGTATTCCCGCCGGCGCTGTCGTGCGCGGCACCGACAAAGGCTATGTCCACGGCGATATTCCGGCCAAGCCGGGCGCCCTCAAGCCCGGGCAGGAGCGGCCGGTCGACCAGGTCGAACAGACCTATCCGTACATGCGGCCGCGCGATGCCGCGACGCTGATCCTGGTGCGGATGAAGGGCAAGACGCCGGAAGTGCTGATGGGCTGCCGTGCCGCCAAGTCGGCCTTCATGCCCAACCGCTACGTCTTCCCCGGCGGCCGGGTCGACAAGGCCGATGCGCACATCCCGATCGCGACACCGCTCGATCGCCACGTGAAGGCGCGCCTGCTCAAGGCGGCGACCGAGCAACGCGCCAAGGCGCTGGGCGTCGCGGCCGTGCGCGAGACCTTCGAGGAGACGGGCCTCATCCTCGGCAAGCCGCTGAAGGGCGGCACGCCCAAGAAGGATTACGGCGACCACTGGAAGGGCTTTTTGGACAAGGGGCTGGCGCCGGCGCTCGACAGTCTCGACCTGATCGCGCGCGCCATCACGCCGCCCGGGCGGCCGCGCCGCTTCAACGCGCGCTTCTTCATGGCGCGCGCGGAGGACGCGACCGGCCAGATCCGGCATTCGAGCGAGATGGGCGACGTGCGCTGGGTCAGGCTCGACGAGGCGCGCGAGCTGCCGCTGCCGACCATCACGGGTCTGATCCTGGGCGAGATCGGCCGGCTCATCAAAGAGCCGCCCGACCGCAAGAAGCAGCGCAAGATCCCGCTTTTCATCACGGTGCATCGCAAGCACCTGATGATCGAGGAATAGCGCGCGTGGCGGCGCCGCTCGGCTTCGCCCCGCTGCCATCCGAGCAGGCCGCGCTCACGCCCGCCGCCTCCAGCCTGCCGCCGCGCGGCGGCGTGCGCCTGCGCGCCCTGGTGCTGATCCGCTGGGCCGCCGTCGCCGGCCAGATCTTCACCGCGGGCGTCGTCCATTGGGGCCTGGGCTTCGGCCTGCCGCTGCTCGCGGTCGGCGGCACGATCGCCCTGTCGGCGCTGCTCAACCTTGCCGTCAGCCTCGGCCGTCCGGCCTCGACGCGTATCGACGATCGCGAGGCCACGGTGTTCCTGGCCTTCGATATCGTGCAGCTCGCCGTCCTGCTCTATCTGACCGGCGGCCTCACCAATCCCTTCGCGCTGCTGCTGCTGGCGCCCGTCGCGATCGGCGCCACGATCCTTTCGCTGGCGAGCAACATCGCGCTGTCGCTGCTCACCATCGGCAGCATTGCGTTGCTCGGCATCCTGCACCAGCCGTTGCCCTGGCAGGGCTCGGTGCCGGCACTGCCGGAGATCTACCAGGCGGGCTTCTGGGTCGGTCTCACGCTCACGACGCTGCTGATCACGCTCTACGGCTGGCGGCTCGCCGAAGAAGCGCGCCAGATGAGCGACGCGCTGGGTGCCGCCCAGAACTCGCTCGCCCAGGAGCAGCGCCTCTCCGCGCTGGGCGCCCTTGCGGCGGCCGCGGCGCACGAGCTCGGCTCGCCGCTCGCGACCATCACCGTGGTCGCCAAGGAGATGATGAACGAGGTCCTGCCGGACGATCCGCTGCGCGAGGATGTCGAGCTGCTGGCCTCGGAGTCCGATCGCTGCCGGTCGATCCTGGCGCGCCTCACCGTCGATCCGGCGGGCGACATGTCCGACGTCTACACGCTCGTGCCGCTGCCGAGCCTCGTTGAAGCCGCGGCGCAGAACTACCGCCGTGACGGCATCGCCGTGAAGTTCGAAGCGGGACCGCTGGGCGAGGGCGTGCCGAAGACCGCGCCCATCCAGGTCCGAAGCCCGGAGTTCATGCAGGGAATTGGCAATATCGTTCAAAATGCCGTGTCCTTCGCGACGCGCGAGGTCGATGTCGCGACCCGCTGGACGACGGAATGGTCGGAAGTGCAGGTCTCCGACGACGGGCCGGGCTTCTCGGAAGCGCTGCTGGACGAGCTCGGGACGCCGTTTATCTCGACTCGTCAGGGCGTCGAGGGCCACATGGGCCTGGGCGTTTTCATCGCCAAAACGCTGTTGGAACGCACTGGCGCCACCGTCAACTTCGGCAATCGCGGCGGCGGCAAGGACGGCGCGGCCGTCGTCGTCCGCTGGCCAAATCCATTCTTCAAGGCTACATAACAGCGCATGTCCAAGGAGCAGCCATGAACCAGGATTCTGGTGCCAGCCGCCCTCTCGCGCCGATCCTGCAGGGGACGACGGCGACCAAAGACCGAACGCTGCTGATCGCCGATGATGACGCGGCCTTCCGCAACCGTGTCGCGCGCGCCCTGGAATTGCGTGGTTTCGTGGTGACCGCCGTCGGCTCGGTGGCCGAGGCGCTGGCCCAGGCCGCCCGGCCGCCCGCCTTCGCGGTGCTCGACCTGCGCCTGGGCGACGGCAACGGCCTCGAGATCGTGGGCCCGCTGCGCCAGGCGCGGCCCGACATCCGCATCGTCGTGCTGACCGGCTACGGCAACATCGCGACGGCCGTCGCCGCCGTGAAGGAAGGCGCCGTCGACTACCTCGCCAAGCCCGCCGATGCCGATGCCATCGAGCAGGCGCTGACCGCGCACGGCCGCAAGCTGCCGCCGCCGCCCTCGAACCCGATGTCGGCCGACCGCGTGCGCTGGGAGCACATCCAGCGTGTCTTCGAGCAATGCGACCGCAACGTCTCGGAGACGGCACGCCGGCTCAACATGCACCGGCGCACCTTGCAGCGCATCCTCGGCAAGCACGCACCCAAGGAGCACTGACCGCTAAGCCTTGCGGTTTTGTGCGTTCCAGTACTGTTCGAGATTGGCGATCAGGGCCGGGCTGAAGTGGCACCAGGCCTGCTCGCGCGCGTAGACCGCCGCATAGGCGCGGAAGGAATCGAACGGCTCGTTGGCGATGCGCAGCGCGCGGCGGTTGCCGATGGCGCCGACCACGCCTGACGTGGTGATGCGGTCGACCACATAGGCGATCGTCTCGTCGATCTTGTCGGGATCGACGACCTCGTCGCAGATCATGCGGCCCACGTCGGAGTCGCAGTCGATGCGGCGCTCGTACATGATCGCCTGGCGCGCGATTCGGTCGCCGACGAAGCGCGCCAGCCGGAGATTCGCCATGCCCGGGATGATGCCTTCCTTGCGGGCGGGCAGGGTGAGGTAGGCGTCCTTGGCGGCGATATTGAAGTCGGTCGCGAGCAGGATCTGGCAGCCGCCGCCGATCGCGAAGGTTTCGACGGCCGAGATCCAGAGCTTCTCGATGGAATCGCCGCTCGCCTCCTCGGGCGTGACGTCGGGCCGGGCAAGCCCGCGAGTCATCTTGTTCACGAAGCCGAGGTCGCGGATCAGGAACCAGAGATAGGGGATCTTGCCGTAGTAGATGTGCGTGAGGTTGATGCCGGCGTTGAACACGCGACGGCCGGCATATTTGCCGTGCGGCACCACATCGCCGCGCAGCACCGCGATCCTGCTTTCGGGATCGAGGATGCAGATGTCGGCGCCGATCTCCGTCGCGACCTGGGTGTTCGTGTCCTCGGCATTGAGGAAGCGCGGATTGGCGAGATAGAGCACGGCCGCATGGCCCTGGCGTTCCACCCGTGCGCCGCCGAGATCGATGCGGCCGTCGCGCCGGAACTTGGCGAGTGCCTCCGCCGACTCCTCGCGCGGCAGCAGCATGGCGTGGCAGAGATGCGTGCCGCAGTCCTTGTCGGCCAGGAACTGGTTGCAGAGGATGCCCTGGTCGATCTCGCAGCCATCCTTCTGCGACTGGCGCAGCTCCGCTTCGGCCTCGACCTCGGCCCGCGTCGGCGCGAGGCCAGGCACGGCCGCGGCGGCGTCGTAGACGAGCTTCTCGACCCGCACAAACTTCCGCTTGTTGTCGGTCAGCCTGTCGTAGAGCGTCCGGGCATGGACGCGGAGGAAGGCGAAACGCGAATCTCGGGCGGCTTTCAACAGCGCTTCGGCCTCGGCCTGCTGGCCGGCGGTGCGCTTGTCCTTGGCCGGCAATCGCGCGAGCCGTCCGGCCTGTTCGCGCCAGAAGGCCGTGAAAGCGGCCGTGTCGGCCGTGAAGTCGCCGCCGGCCGGAACCGGCATTGAAACGACCGTATCCATGATGTCGACGACGCTTCCCTGAAATTTTTGGAGCGGGCGACGGGATTTGAACCCGCGACCTACGGCTTGGGAAGCCGACGCTCTACCCCTGAGCTACACCCGCGCTGGCGTCATTCTACCCCGCTGGCGCGCGCGAGGTCCAATCGTGTATCTCAGAGGCATGCTGGACGAGGTCCTTACGGCCGAAGAACGCGCCGTCGTCGCCAAGGCGCAGGCCTTCGCCGAGAAATACGTGGCGCCCAACGCCGCGCGCTGGGAATGGGAACGGCACTATCCGCTGGAGACCATCAAGGCGGCCTGCGCGGTCGGACTGAACACGATCGAGCTCGCCAAGCACCATGGCGGCCAGGGCCTTTCCTTCTCCTGCAAGCTGCGCGCCTTCGAGGAGATCGCCAAGGCGGACTTCGCCTTCGCCTTCGCCCTGATCAACCACCACAACGCCTGCGCCCGCTTCGCCCGCGACGGCCAACCCTCGCACGTCGCGCGATTGCTGCCGCGCATGATCGCGGGCGATGTCATCGGCTGCGCGGGGTTGAGCGAACCCGGCGTGGGCAGCGACTTCGGCGGGCTGGAGATGTCGGCCGTGAAGGTCGCGGGCGGCTGGAAGCTGAACGGCGCCAAGGCGTGGATCACCAATGCCGCCGTCGCCGGTCTTTCCGTCGTCTATGCCCAGACCGACAAAAGCCAGGGTTATCGCGGCATCGCCTGCTTCGCGATCGAGGCGGAGCGGCCGGGCTTCCATCGCGAGCCGCCGTTCGAGCTGCATGGTGGGCACGCCATCGGCGTCGGCGGCTTTCGCCTCACCGACTACATCGCACCCGATGAGGCGGTGCTGCATCCGCCCGGCCAGGCCTTCAAGGCGGCGCTGGCCGGCATCAACGGCGCGCGCGCCTACGTGGCCGCCATGTGCTGCGGCATGCTGGAGGCGAGCCTCGACACGGCGGTGAGCTACACCCAGCAGCGCAAGACCTTTGGCCGGCCGGTGATCGACCATCAGGGCGTGCGCTGGAAGCTGGTCGATGCGGCGACCGATCTCGAGGCGGCGCGGCTCCTCACATATCGCGCGGCGCGCCTGATCGACGAAGGCGCCGACGCGGTGATGCCCGCGGCCTACGCCAAGAAGTTCGCGACAGAGAGGACGCTGACACGCATCGCAGACTGCATCCAGGCGATGGGCGCCAACGGCCTGCGTGCCGAGTATCCGCTGGCCCGTCACCTCGCCGGCGCCAAGATCGCGGCTTACACCGACGGCTCGATCGAGATGATGAACGAGCGCATCGGCGCGGGCCTCGCTTCGGTCTTCGGATGATCGTCTCGACGGTGGAGATGCACACCGGCGGCGAGCCGACGCGCATCGTGCTCGACGGCTGGCCGAAGCTCGCGGCGCCGACCTTGCTCGGCAAGCGGCGCGAATGCCTGGAGAAGCACGATCATCTGCGCCGCGGCCTGATGCTGGAGCCGCGCGGCCATGACAGCATGTACGGCGCTCTGCTGGTCGAGCCCGACCATCCCGAGGCCGATTTCGCCGTGCTGTTCATGCACAATGAGGGCTATTCGACCATGTGCGGTCACGCGACCATCGCCTTGGCGCGTTGGGCCGTCGACAGCGGGCGAGTGAAGGGTCCGACGGTCCGCCTGCAATGTCCCTGCGGCCTCGTGGTCGCGACGGTCGAGAAGGATGGTTGGGTGCGCTTCGAGAGCGTGCCGTCCTTCGCCTATGCGCTCGATCGCGTGGCGCCGACCGCGGCCTGGGGGCCGGTGACGGTCGATGTCGCTTACGGCGGCGCCTTCTACGCGTTCCTCGCCGCCGATTCGATCGGCCTCGATCTCAAATCGTCGCCCATGCGGACAATCACCGATGCAGGCGAGGAGATCGCGAAGGCGGTCGCCAAGGCCATGCCGATCGAGCACCCGTCCGAGCCCGACCTTGCGTTCCTCTACGGCACCATCCTGACGGACGGCCAGATCTCGCCGAGCCGCAATGTCTGCATCTTCGCCGGCCGCCAGGTCGATCGCAGCCCGACCGGCAGCGGCGTCAGTGCGCGCATGGCGCTGCAGGTCGCTCGACGCGAGGCGAAGCTCGGCGAGGAGAGGCGCTTTGAGAGTTGCACCGGCTCGATCTTCACCGGCAAGGCATTGCGCGAGGGACCGGCGGTCGGTCCGCGCAAATCGGTGATCGTCGAGGTGGGCGGCATCGCCCACTACACGGGCGAGAGCCGGTTCCGCTTCGACGCCGATGATCCTCTGAAAGACGGCTTTTCTCTCTAGGACCGCGAGCTTCCAGCTCGCTCAAGCTCATGAGGCGAGCCGGAGGCTCGCGGTCCAGAAGACTATGAATTGTGCGCCCGTTTGAGTGCCTTATCGAGATCGTCGTAGAGATCGCTCGCTTCCTCGACGCCAACCGATAGCCGCAGCAAGTCCGGCGGGCAGGGCGTGCCGGCGCCTTCGATGCTGGCGCGATGCTCGATCAGGCTTTCGACGCCGCCGAGCGACGTCGCGCGCTTCCAGAGCTCGACGCGCGCCGCCGTGGCAATGGCGCCGCGCTCGCCGCCCTTGACGCGGATCGAGAGCATGCCGCTGAAGCCGCCCTTCATCTGTTTCTTCGCGGCCGCATGTCCTGCAAACGACGGCAGGCCGGGATAGAGCACCTCGGCCACCATCGGATGCGCGGCGAATTTCTCGGCGAGCATCTGCGCCGAGCGGCAGGCCCAGGCGACTCTCGGGAAGAGCGTGCGCATGCCGCGCATCAGCAGCCAGGCCTCGGTCTGGCCGAGGATGGTGCCGAGCTGGGCGCGGATCAGGCGCAGCCGCGCCCAATGCTCGTCGTCGTGCGCACCGACCAGGGCACCGGCGATGATGTCGGAATGGCCGTTCAGGTACTTGGTCGCCGAATGCATGACGATGTCGGCGCCATGCTCGATCGGGCGCGTGAGGACGGGCGTGGCGACGGTGGAATCGACGGCGAGCCATGCCCCCGCCTTGTGCGCGATCTCCGCCGTCGCGGCGATGTCGCTGACGCTCCAGGTCGGGTTGGCCGGCGTCTCGAGCCAGACGAGCTTGGTGGCGCCCGGCCTCACCGCCGCGGCGATGGCGTCGGTCCTGTCGGCATCGACGAAGTCGATCTTGAGGCCCCAGTGCGTGGCGAAGGTGTTGAGCCAGTTGCGCAGCGACCAGTACATGACCTTGGGCACCACGACATGGTCGCCGGGCGCGAGCGCCAGGAAACACGTCGTCGCCGCGCTCATGCCCGACGAGAAGACGAGGGCCTTCGCGCCGCGCTCGAGCGCCGCAAGGGTCGCCTCCGCCTGATCGAATGTCGGATTGTCCGCGCGCGCATAAATCCGGCCGGAGCGATAGCCGTTATCGTCGTCGCGCTGATACGTGCTCGCCATGTGGATCGGCGGCACGACGGCCTTCGTCACCGGATCGATCCAGCCCATGGCTTGGGCTGCAAGAGACGCTGGCGCGAAGTCTTTCTCAGTCATGTTGGCACCGTCACCTTACGAAATGCTTACGCGAAAAACTTCGGGGATGATATCGCGAGTTGCTTCGTATGCGATGGCAATTGGGGCGAGTTGCACCTATTAGACTAACAGACACGTAGTTCGGCATGCGCCGGGGGAACCAAGCATGGAAGTCGAATTGACGAGCCGTCAGCCGCAAGCCCAGCCCGCCGGTCGTGGCGACAGGGTCGCCCGCACACGCGAAGCGATCGTTTCCTCGACCCTGTCGCTGGCAATGGAAGGCGAGGTGGCGCCGATCGTGCGCGACATCGCCAAACTCGCCGGCGTCTCGGCGCGCACCGTTTTCCAGCATTTCGCCGACACCGCCGAGCTCTATGTCGCGGTGCTGAGCCGAGTGCTCGGTACGATGGCGAACGAGCCGGCGCAGGACGGCGCGATGTCGGCGCTCGACGAGCGTATTGCCGGCGTCATCGCCATTCGCGCCGCGCGCTATGAAAAGTTGCGGCCGATGTGGACTTTCGTCGAGGCGTTGCGCCAGCGCTCGTCCGAGGCTGCCGACAAGACCCGCCAGATCTACGCGGAGAACCGCGAGGAAATCTGCAAGTCCTTCGACCAGGAGCTGGCCTCCCTTCCGGGCGAGCGGCGCGAGCGGGCGATCAACGCGCTCGCCATGTCGCTGACGCCGGAGAGCTGGATCGTGCTGCGCGAGCGGCTCGGCCTCACCGTCGACCAGGCGCGCGAGGAATGGCGCTTCATCGTCAAGGCGATCTTCGCCGGCAACCACTGAAGCGGGACAGCTTTTGCTCTGTCCGTCGGCCCGCTTCCCGCAGCGAAGCGGCGCCAGAGGCGGGCCGACGGCAAATTCAACGAAGAACTGTCGCGCCTACACGCCGAGCCGGCGCGCCATCTCTTCGAGGGGCGCGTCGCGAAGCCTGAGCTCGCGCAGGTGCGCGAGCGTGTTGCGGACATAGTCGAGATTGGTGCCCGTGGCGCCCTTGCCCTGCCGCACGAGCTTCAGCGCCTTGGCGAGCGGCAGCTTGCCCGCGAACTGGCGGTGGGCGCGGTCGGCAAGATAGACCAGCGATTGCACCGTGCTGCCGTCGGCGAGATGAATCGGCCGCGTCTCCTCGACATAGACGCCGTCATTCTCGATCTCGCGCGTCCAGAGATAGCGTCGTACCTTTTCGTACGAAGCGGCAGGCAGGCGATGTGCCAGGCCACGGCAGGAGCCGCCCGCCAGCAGGCCGAGGATCAGGCCGGGCTTCGCGGGCGTGCCGCGATAGTGCTCGGAGTAGATGCAGAAGGCGCGATGGAAGCCGTGTAGCCGCGCCGATTGAGTCTCGCGGACGGCGAAACCCGGGTTCCACATCAGCGAGCCGTAGGCGAAGACCCAGTGGGGCTTGCGCGCGCTCACTCTTGATGGAGATGGATCAGCGCGCGGCGGATCTCGCGCGTGCGGGTGAAGAGGTCGAACAGCTTGTCGGCTTCGCCCCAGCGGATGGCGCGCTGCAGGTAGAACAGGTCTTCCTGGAAGCGCTGCAGCACCTCGAGCACCGCCTCCTTGTTGCTCATGAAGATGTCGCGCCACATGGTGGGATCGGAGGCCGCGATGCGCGTGAAGTCGCGGAAGCCGCCGGCGGCGTACTTCAGCACCTCGGTGTTGAGATGGCCGCCGAGATCGTCCGCGGTGCCGACGATCGTGTAGGCAATGAGATGAGGCAGGTGCGAGATGATGGCCAGCACGCGATCGTGGTTGGCCGGATCGAGCCGGTTCACGTCGCTGCCCAGCGCCTTCCAGAAGGCGTGGAGCCTGTCGACGGCGGCGGGATCGCTGTCGGGCAGCGGCGTGAGGATGCACCAGCGGCCCTGGAAGAGGTCGAGCAGCGCGGCATCGGGGCCGGAATTCTCCGTGCCCGCCACGGGATGCGCCGGCACGAAGTGCACGCCCTTCGGGATATGCGGCGCCATGTCGGCGATCACGGTCTGCTTGACCGAGCCCACGTCGGACACGATGCAGCCTGGCTTGAGCCTGGGCGCGATCGTCCGGGTCGCCGGACCGCAGGCGCCGACCGGCGTGCAGACGATCACCAGATCGGCGCCCTCGACGGCGGCGGCGAGATCGGTGCCGCAATGATCGGCGAGCTTGAGCTGGTTGGCCTTGGCCGCGGTCTCGGGCCGGCGCGTCGCCGCCACGACCTGCCTGGCGAGGCCGCGCTTGCGGGTCTCGAGCGCGATCGAGCCGCCGATCAGGCCGATGCCGATCAGCGCGATCTTGTCGAACATCGGCCAAGTTGGGGCCGCGCTCATTTGTGAGCGGCGACGAAGCGGGCGAGGCTTTCCTGCACCAGCTTCATTTCCTTCTCGGTGCCGATGGTGATGCGGAGATACTCGGGCATGCCGTAGCCGGCGATCATGCGCGGGATCAGCCCGTCCTTCATCAGCCAGTCATTGGCTTTGGCGGCGCGTTCGCCCGAGCCGAAGCCCACGGAAATGAAGTTGGCGACGCTCGGCAGCGGCTTGAGGCCGAGCTTGGTGCATTCGTTGGCGAACCAGGGCAGCCAGATGTCGTTGTTGGTGCGGCTGGCGTCGGTGTGCGCAATGTCGTCCAGGGCCGCGACGGCGGCGGCTTGCGCTGCGGCATTGACGTTGAAGGGCTGGCGCAGGCGGGCGATCACGTCGACCACGCCGGGCGGGCCGTACATCCAGCCCACGCGCAGCGCGCCCAGCGCATAGACCTTCGAGAAGGTGCGCGTCATCACGATGTTGTCGGCCTGGTCGATCAGCGAGATGCCCGACTCGTAGTCGTTGCGGCTCACATACTCGGCATAGGCCGCGTCGATGATCAGCAGCACGTTCTTGGGCAGGCCGGCGTGCAGGCGCCGCACCTCGTCCTTGGTGAGGTAGCTGCCGGTCGGATTGTTCGGATTGACGATCGCCACGATGCGGGTCCGGTCCGTGACCTTGGCGAGCATGGCATCGACGTCGACACGGTAGTCCTTCTCCGGCGCCGCGACCGGCATGGCGCCCACGCCCAGCGCGTTGATCGGATACATCAGGAAGCCGTACTGGCTGTAGATGAGCTCGTCGCCCTGTCCGCAATAGGCACGGATCAGGAGATTGAGCAGCTCGTCGGAGCCGCAGCCGCAGACGATGCGCGCGGGATCGAGACCGTAGCGCCGGCCGATCGCCGCGCGCAGCTTCTCCGCGCCGCCGTCGGGATAGCGATGCAGTTCGGCCGCCACCTTGGTGTAGGCGGCCATCGCCTTGGGCGAGGGGCCCATCGCGCTCTCGTTCGAGGAGAGCTTGGCGATCGGCTCCTTGCCATCGACCGAGTCCTTGCCCGGAACATAAGGCGCAATCTTCATGATGCCGGGACGCGGGGTGAGCGCGCTCATGGCAATCTCCCTAGGGTCGGTGAGTGGCAGGCACGGCATAGGCGCCGATCGCGGCGACGCTGCCGCGGTCCAGCCCCAGGGCCGTCTCGACGCCGCGCAGGCGGTCATCGCGATCGGCGATGACTTGCGGCAATTCGAGCAGATAGTGATGCATGCCGGCCGCGGGCTGGTCCAGCGCCGAGATGAAGGCGGGCAGGCCTGCCTTCGCCAGCGCGCCGGAAATGCGCGTGCGGCTGATCGACTGTGGGGCCTCGATCGCGATCAGGCTGCGATCGTCGCCGCTTTCCTCGGGTTCCAGCCGCGCCAGCACGACGGCGGAGAGGTCGCGCGCGCGGGCGTTGGGCATGGCGAGGAACGGCAGTCGGGCGACGACGTTCGGCAAGGTGGGTTCGCCGCTCGCCAGCAGCGGCCACCACGGCGCGGTATCGGCTTCGATCGGCGCCGGCACGACCCCGATGGTCGTCGGATGGGCGCGCACCTCGGCCAGCACTTGCGCCGGCGAGGCAAAACCCACCATCGGGATCTGGCAGCCGAAGTGATCGCGCGCCACGTCCCAGTAGCCCGGCTGGTCGGCCGGCCGGCAGACGGCGATGCGCAGGCCCGGCGTCTGCATCAGCGCGAAGGAGCTCATCATCTCGCGCCACATGCGAAAGACCGCCGAGGCGGGAAAGCTGCCGTCATGGGTGGCGAGGCGTTTGCGCATGATCTGCGCCTCGCGGCCGGGGCGGAGCGCAAGCCCGCCCGCCGGCTTGGCATCGGCGATGCGGCCCACCAGGGAGGCGCGGCGGCGGATCAGGCCGTGGAGATCGCCGTCTATGGCGTCGATTTCCTGCCGCAGCTTGTCGAGGTCGGGCGCGTCCATAAATCGGTAAAGTCCTGTGCGGGCGAGGCGATACTACGTCCGGGGAGCGGGCGCAAAGGAAAGCCGTTGCAAGGCGCGGGTGCGGCCCTTATAGAGGCCCATCCGTGGAATTTGAGCCGACCGGCTTGCGGCCACGTTAATCCCCGCTAAAAGGTCGGAGCGCTCGAAAAAGCCCCCGTCCTGTCGGTCGGGGGCTTTTCGTTTGGAGAGCGCTGTGCTGGACGATCTGAAGGACGAGCTGACCGAGGCCGAGCGCAAGGCGCTGGCCCAGTGCCGCCACGCGGTCCTGGGCACCGAGCGGCCGATGCGGCTCGACTGCGGCGTCGATCTCGGGCCGTTTCGCGTCGCCTACCAGACCTACGGCGCGCTCAATGCCGCGAAGTCGAATGCCGTGCTGATCTGCCACGCGCTGACGGGCGATCAGTTCGTCGCCGACGACAGCCCCGTGACCGGCAAGCCCGGCTGGTGGGAGAGCCTGGTGGGGCCGGGCAAGGTGCTCGACCCCGCGCGCTACTTCATCATCTGCTCCAACGTGCTGGGCGGCTGCATGGGCACCACGGGGCCGTTGGCGCGCGACCCGTCGTCGGGCCAGCCCTGGAACCTTCGCTTCCCGGTGGTGACCATCGCCGACATGGTGCGCGCGCAGGCAGCCCTGATCGATCATCTCGGCATCGAGCAGCTCTTCTGCGTGATCGGCGGCTCGATGGGCGGCATGCAGGTGCTGGAGTGGGCGGCGAGCTATCCCAGGCGTGTCTTCGCCGCCGTGCCGATCGCCTGCGCCGCGCGTCATTCGGCGCAGAACATCGCGTTCCACGAGGTCGGTCGCCAGGCGATCATGGCCGATCCCGAGTGGAAGGGCGGCGACTATCGCCTGCATGGCACGGCGCCCGAGCGCGGGCTCGCGGTGGCGCGCATGACCGCGCACATCACCTACCTTTCGGAGCAGGCGCTGCAGCGCAAGTTCGGCCGCAACCTGCAGGACCGCAACGCGCTGGGCTTCGGCTTCGACGCCGACTTCCAGGTCGAGAGCTATCTCCGCCATCAGGGCTCGACCTTCGTCGACCGCTTCGACGCCAACAGCTACCTCTACATCACGCGCGCCATGGACTATTTCGATCTCGCGGGCGCGCATGGCGGCGTGCTGGCCAACGCCTTCAAGGGCAGCTCCACGCGCTTCTGCTCGATCTCCTTCACCTCGGACTGGCTGTTCCCGACGCGCGAGAACCGCGCCATCGTGCACGCGCTGAACGCTGCGGCGGCCAACGTTTCCTTCGTCGAGGTCGAGACCGACAAGGGCCATGACGCCTTCCTGCTCGACGAGCCGGAGATGTTCCGCACGCTCGCGGGCTTCCTGAAGGGCGCGGCTGCCGTGCGAGGTCTCGCATGAGCCTCGCCGCCCCCATTCGCGTCGACCTGCAGATCATCGCCGACATGGTGCAGAGCGGCCGCGCGCTCGACGTCGGCTGCGGCGACGGCGCGCTGCTCGCCTCGCTGGTCGCCAAGAGCGTCGATGCCCGCGGCATGGAGCTCAGCCAGGCCGGCGTGAACGCCTGCGTCGCCAACGGGCTTTCGGTGATCCAGGGCGACGCCGACACCGACCTGCGCGACTATCCCGACGATGCCTTCGACTATGTGATCCTGAGCCAGACCCTGCAGGCCACGCGCGAACCGCGCAGGGTGCTGGAGCAGATGCTGCGCGTGGGCAAGCGCGCGATCGTGTCCTTTCCGAATTTCGCGCACTGGCAGGTGCGGTTCAGGCTGGTGTTCGGCGGGCGCATGCCCGAGACGCCGTCCTTGCCGCACAAATGGTACGACACGCCCAACATCCATCTCTGCAGCATCGACGATTTCCGCGCGCTCTGCCGCGACATGGGCGTGCGCATCGAGCGCGCCATCGTGCTCGACCGCAACAGCAACCGCATCCACCTGCCGCCCCTGCTCTCCAACCTGATCGGCGAGCAGGCGGTGTTCATGCTGCGTAGGGACTGATGCCCCCTGGGGCAATCGGCCGACGGGCTTGACCAGATCCGAGTTTGTCCCCCTCCAAAGTCTCAGAGTCACACTCCTCCACCCGTCATGCCGTGCGCAGTGTTACGGACGCAACGAGCGACGTGCCTCGGAACGGGCGGTCATCTGTGCCTTCCGCTCCGTGACCGACATTCCAGCGGCCCGGCCAGGCGAGGCGCTCGGCGCCCCACGCCGAAGCCGCGACAAGTGACGACCAGGGGCCGTTCTCGCCGATCGAGCATAGGATGCCGCCGGGACCCATGCCGGTATGGATCAGCAGCCGGAGGTCGAAGGTTGCTTCGGACGCGAGCGATGGGCCAATCCAATAGTGCGGGCTGCGGCGCGGCTCGGGACCGATGACGACGGTCAATTTCTGCTCCGGTCCTTGCAGGCCGATCCACAAGGGTGCGGTCGTCCCGGGCGAGAAAGCCGCGAGCAGGGTCTGGGCCTCCGCGATGTTCCCGGCGGTGCGGCCGGTGAACCGCAGAGCCACGATTCGATTACTGCTGGCCGCACCCGTTACCGCTGCCTCGCCTTCGCCAGTCGGCAAAATCTTCCATCGATCGACGGCGGGCAGCGCAACCGGCCACGACAGCCGCTCGCGGATGCGGCCGTCGCTGTCGAACACCTGGTAGCGCAACCCGTCGCTGTCGAGTGCGGCCTGCACGCCGTGCAGATACTCGATGCCGTCGGGCATACGATGGGCAGTACCGGCGCCCGCGGTGCAGAGCTGCAGGACGCCGCGATGTACCTGGGCGTCGAATGCGAGGATGTGGCTGCACAGATAGGCCAGCACGCCATTGTCCACGAGTGTGTCCCAGAAAGCCGAGGCGTGCTCGGGAGCGATGTCGCGTTGATAGGCTCCCGCGAAGCCGTTGACTGTGTGCGCGGGATGATGGCCGGCGACCAGCTTGTATCGGGCGTCGGCGTTTTGGCGCAGCACACGGTTCAGCCACTGGGTCTCGACGTGACCTTCGCCACCCAATCCTGTCCAAAGCGTGTGCACGCAAACCAGCAGAAGATCGCCACGGCGTACCCAATAGGACAGGCCTTCCTGGCCCGGCGGCCCGTTGCGCGGCAGGTGCACGTGCATCTCACTGAACACCGCTTCGCTCATCCTGTCGTAGGTCGTGTGGTTGCTGGTGGTCTGCCATAGCGGGATCGTCCGGGTGTCGAGCCAGCCCATTTCCCTTTCGTGCCAGTGGCGCCACTGCGCCCGCAGCTCGTCTGGATTGGCGGTCAGGCCGGCAATCTCATCGCCCAGGAACACGACGAACTCGGGGGGCGGCGACAGTCTTTGAAGCGTGGCGTTGATGCCAGCGAATGTACGCTCGTGCGGCGCACCAGCGATTCCCGAACAGGAATCGCCGTAGACGACGAACTGGTGTCCGCCCTCGCGCGGTAGCAAGGCCTGCAGTGACGCGTGCGACTGTCCAGGCAACCGCTCGAACATCACGTCGTGCTCGCCTTCGCCGATCGGCGAGAAACCGTGGCGCAGATAGAAGCGGTCGGCAGGGCTCAGCTTCAGCACTTCGAGGCGCATTGGCTTTTTGAGCGTGTCGGCTTCGGCCAGCAGCGTCTTGAAAATTGCCGAGCCCAGGCCCGCGTTCTGGAAGCGCGTGGCGAGATAGAACGAATCGAGCGTCACGAACTCGGGTCCCACGCGAAAGCCGACGCAGCCCGCGGTCTCCGCACCGACCAGGATCAGGCGCAAGCCGGGCTCGTCGAAGTGGCCGCGAAAGACGCGGCGGCTGCGCTCGGGCGTGAAGCGGCCCACGCGTTCCAGATGCTCGCGCATCACCTCGATGCGCAACGCCAGGAGCGGCTCGAAGTCCGCTTCGCGGGGCTTGCCGAAGCGCCAGTCAGGCAGGGCTGGCAATCTTGCCCACGCGCGGCTTGGCGACGGCCAGCCAGTCCTTGGTGTCGAGCTCCATGGAGCGGTCGAGACGGCCGGCATTGAAGAACAGCGTGTCGTTGGCCAGCAGGTCCTCGTCGACCACGATCGCGAGATCGGGATTGAGCGAGAAGGGCGGCACGGCGCCCATCACGCAGCCCGTCAACTGCTGCGCCGTCTCGGGCGAGGCGAAGCCGCACTTGCGCGCCTCGAAGAGAGCGGCCACGGCATTGAAGTCGAGCTTGCGGCTGCCCGGCAGGATGGCCAGCACCGCGCGCCGGCCGCCGCCTCCGCCGCGCACATCGAGGACCATGGCCTTGGCGGCCTGGTCGGGTTTGTTGCCGCGGATGACGCTGATCTTCTCCGAGCGGCCCTCGGCCTCGTGCTCGATGACACGGAACTTGGCCTTGGCGTCGCTCAGCAACTCGACGAGCCGATCGAAGACCTCACCTGTCATCTTGATTGGCCACGGACGACCTTCTCCGACAGAAGCTTCAGCGCCTCGTCTATCGGCGGCACCTTGCCATCGGCCGGCGCGACCTTGGCTTCCACCGTACGGCGATGGCTCTTTTCGATGGCGGTGGTCATCAACGGATCGACGCCGGTCTCGCGCAAGGTCTGCGCCACGAGACCCATCTCCTCCCAGCGCCGCTCGGCATGGACGATGTGGGTCTGCGTCAGCATGGCAAGCGTGCCGGAGAAGGTCTTGGCGTCGACGTCACCCAGGCAATCCATCACTTCCTTGAGGATCCCCTGACGTTCGGCGGTGACGAAACACTCCACGGCCAGAGCCTCGATGCCCTTCATGATGACCGAGCGCAGCATCTTGACCGACGAAGCCGAGCCCGGCCGCGGTCCGAGATAGGTCGTCTTGAAGCCGTTGGCGTTCATCCAGGCGACTGTCGGCTCGGCATCGACGCCGGCGACCAGCATGGGCGCCTTGATGCCCGAGGCGAAGAAGCCGCCCATCACCGCGATGTCGATGTAGCGGCCGCCGGCTGCTTCGATCGGTGCGCGATCTTCGTCCGACATCTTGCCGGTGACAGTGCAGAGGTCGAGATAGTGCGCGCCCTTCTTGAGCAGTGGCGCGGCAGAGCTGGCGGCGCCGAGCGCATGCTCACCCTGCACGGCGCAGATGACGAGATCGGCCTCGGAGAGCGCCTCGGTGTAGCTGTCGGCGATCGCGACATCGAGCCGGCGCGCTTCCTTGCCGAGGGCGGTGCCGCGCGCGTCCTTGTCGAGCGCGGTGTCGATGGCGATCACGCGGCGCGGGGCGTTGTCGCCCGGCTTGCTGGGGCCGCGCCAGCCGCCTTCAGCCGCAAGGCCGCGCGCGATGGCGGAGCCTGCTTCGCCGAAGCCCAGCAGGGCGATGACCTTGGGATCGATTGTCATGCGCCGAAACTATCAGGAGGCGGGCGCTTCGCCATCCTCTCTGTTTCGCGCCGCTTGCGTGTCGCGCGACGCGGCGATGCGCAGCTTGGGCCGGGCCACGGCCACCGGAGGCGCATGACGCTCGGCGATGCCGGCATAGAGCTGCTTGCCCGCCTCGGTGACGCTCACGCCGGCGAAGCGGCCGAGCCAGCGACGACCCCAGCGCTCGATCGTGGGCGCCGCGCGCAGCATCAGCCGCGAATGGGTGGGCGGCATGTAGAGCGCGCGCGTCTGGCGCATGGGCGCGAACATGTTGGCGCGGAGCAGCGCGTTGATCTGGCCGGGCGAGTAGGGATTGCCCTGGTAGAAGGGAGAACGATCGAGCTGGGACCACAGGCCGCCGCGGGTCGGCATAATCGTGATCAGCCGGCCGCCATCGGCCATCACCCGCCAGATCTCGCGCAGGAAGGGGCGGAGCTGTTCGGTGCACTCGACGGCATGGACCAGCAACACTCTATCGACCGAACGGTCGGGCAGCGGCAGGTCCAGTTCGTCGACCAGGGTCGTGAGGTTGCTGCCCTCGCGCGGCCAGCGGGTGACGCCCTGCTGGGCCGGCATGAAGGCGAGGGTGCGTTGGGCTTCCTCACGGAAGGGGCGCAGGAAAGGCGTCGCGTAGCCCAGGCCCAGGACGGTCTCGCCGCGCACGTTGGGCCACACCTCGCGCAGGCGCGCGCGGAGCAGGCGCACGGTCATTTGACCCAGCGTCGTGCCGTAAAATTCGTTGAGATCGAGGACGTCCGTCCACATATCGCTATCCTAGCAGAAATCGCGCCGTTGCAGCCATTGGCGGGTGCAAGGCTGCTTTGTTAGGGTCCCCTCATGAGCACAACCCTCGAAATCGTCCGAATCCCCGTCCTGAGCGACAACTACGTGTGGCTAATGCGCGAGCCGCAGAGTGGTTGCGTGGGCGTCGTCGATCCCGCCGTGGCCGGCCCCGTGCTGGCCGAGGCCGACAAGCGGCACTGGAAGATCACCCATATCCTGAACACGCATCATCACGGCGATCACATCGGCGGTAATCGCGAGATCAAGGACGCGACCGGCTGCAAGATCGTGGCGCATGGCCGCGACAAGGCCCGCATCCCCGACATCGATGTTGCTGTCGAGGACGGCGACCGCTTCCGCTTCGGCGAGGCCGAGTCCGAGGTGTTCTTCATCCCGGGCCACACCTCCGGCCATATCGCCTACGCCTTCCGCGACCAGCGGGCGCTGTTCTGCGGCGACACGATCTTCGCGCTGGGCTGCGGCAAGATGTTCGAGGGCACGCCGCAGCAATTCTGGCACTCGCTCGAGCGCCTGCGCGCGCTGCCCGACGATATGCGGGTCTATTGCGCGCACGAGTACACGCAGTCGAACGCCAAGTTCGCCGTCACCATCGAGACCGACAACCAGCAGCTCCTGGCACGCCGCGCGAGCGTCGACGCCGCCCGCGCCCGCAACGAGGCGACGGTGCCCTCGCTGCTCGGCGAGGAGAAGCAGACCAACCCCTTCCTGCGCGCCGACTTGGCCAGCCTCCAGAAGGCCGTCGGCATGGTCGGCAAGGACCCGGCCTCGGTCTTCGCCGAGGTCCGTCACCGCAAGGACGTGTTCCGCTAGGGTTCCGACGATGTGGCGGCTGATCTCGCGCAAGGACATCGCCGGTGCGGCGGTGGCCGCGGTCATCGTGGCCGGCCTGATCGTCGGCTATATCGTCTGGCCGGGCTATTCGCGTTTCACCGGCACGCAATCGACGCTCGGCCCTGACTGGACCTGCACCTACCCCGGCAAGGGCGATCCGATCTGCGTGAAGAAGGCCAAGCCCGACTGAGGCTTTGTCCTCCGTCACTGACCTCTGAGCACCAGCGCTTCCCGCAATGCCGCCGCGCAGAGTGCCGTGCCGCGGCGGGCGCCGTGCAGGAGCATGGGCGAGCTCAGGAACCCGTGCAGCATGCCGCCGAACTCGACGAGATCGCAGACCGTGCCTTCCTTCTGCAAGCGCCAGGCATAGGCGCGGCCTTCGTCGCGCAGCGGGTCGTAGCCTGCGGTGACCACCAGCGCTGGCGCGAGGTTGGCGACCGATTGCGCGCGCAGGGGCGAGATCCGCCAGTCGCCGCGCGTGGCCTTGTCGGGCGTGTAGTGGTCGAAGAACCATTCCATCGTCTCGCCGCCCAGGCCGTAGCCGTCATAGAAGAGGCGATAGGACTCCGTGCGCCCCACGGCGTCGAGCACGGGGTAGGCCAGGAGCTGCATGCGGAGCTTCACACCGTTGTCGCGCGCCCAGAGGGCGGCCGCCGCGGCGAGGTTGCCGCCGGCGCTGTCGCCGCCGACGGCGAGGCGATTGGCGTCGATGCCGACCGAGGCGCCGTGTGACGTCACCCACTTCAGGACGGCGATTACATCGTCGAAGGCGCCGGGGAAGCGCGTCTCGGGGGCAAGGCGATAGTCGACCGCGGCCACGGCGATGCCCGCTTCGAGCGCGAGCTGGGCGCAGAGCACGTCGTGGCTCTCGAGATTGCCGAACACCCAGCCGCCGCCATGGGCGTAGACGAGGCCCGGCAGGCGCGCGTCGCTCGTCGCCGTCTCCGGCCGATAGAAGCGGACGGGGATGTTGCCACCGGGGCCCGGGATGCTGCGATTGCCGATGGCGACACCGTCGGGCCGCGGTCCCTGCGCGGGCGGTCTCAGGGAAAGATAGAGCTCGCGCGCCGCCTGCGGGGAAAGCGTGTGCCAGGCCGGCCGGTTGGCCGCGGCCATGAGATCGAGGAGTCGCTGGGTTTCGGGATCGAGTGCCATGGCGGCACTCTAAAGGGCTCGTAGTGCTTCGGTCGAGAAGAGCGCTGAGGTACTGTGCGGCATGACCTTCGAACCCGATCACGGCGCGACGCCGCCCCCTCGATTGTCATGGTGGCGTCGTCTCGGACAGCGCGTGCGGTTTCGCCCCGCAGTGGCCGGTGCCGGCGCGCCCGCCAGGCGCTGGCGGGTTCTCGGCTGGACACTGCGCGTGATCGTCGTATTGCTGGTTCTTTACTATCCGCTGGGCGCGCTGATCGTCGAGGATATCGACGACGATCCGCAGTTCGCGCCGCAGAATGTGGCGCCCGGCGAGAGCCGCGCGGTCGCCATCACGGCCGAGCTGGTGCGGCGCGAGGTCGATGTCCATCAGTGGACGCCGATGCAGCCCTTCTTCATGCCGGCCGCCATCCTCGACAACATGCCGAACTATCAGCGCGGCATCATCGCAGCGCTGGGACGCTTCTCGACCGAACTGATGGACCAGGTCGGCCGCACGCGCGGCTCGAGCCAGGTCGATCGCGACCTCGAGCAGGCGCGCGGCTTCCTCAATGAGCAGCCGACCATCTGGCTGTGGCAGCCCTCGGTCTCGTTCCTGCCGTCGGCGACCTCGGCGCAGAAATACCGCGCCGGCCGCGAGCGGCTGATCGCCTACAACAAGCGCGTGGCGGCGGGCCAGGCGGTGTTCGAGCGCCGGGCCGACAATCTCCAGGCGCTGATCGATCGCATTGCCAACGACATCGGCTCCGATTCGGCGGTGAGCGACCGGCAGATCATCGAGAAGGGCGGCGACATTTTCGACACGCACTGCGACGACATCTTCTACTTCAACAAGGGCCGGCTCTACGCCAACTACCTGCTGATGCGCGAGTTGGGCGCGGACTTCCAGAACGTCATCAAGGAACGCGACCTCGCCAACGCCTGGAACCAGACGGTCGAGACCTTCCGGGTCGCCGCCGAGCTGCATCCCTGGATCGTGTGGAACGGCTACCCCGACGGGCTCCTGATCCCCAATCATCTCGCGGCGCAGGGCTTCTACCTGCTGCGCGCGCGCACCCAGCTGCGCGAAATCAGCGGCATCCTGCAGAAGTAGGGCTGGCGTGGAGATCTATCTGCCCATCGCCGAGCAGTCGATGAACATGTTCATCCTGCTCGCGCTGGGCGGCGCCGCGGGCCTGTTGGCCGGCATGTTCGGCGTGGGCGGCGGCTTTCTCGCGACGCCGCTCCTGATCTTCGTCGGCATCCCGCCCGCCGTCGCGGTGGCGAGCCAGGCCAACCAGGTCGTGGCCAACTCGATCTCCTCGCTGCAGGTCCAGTGGCGGCGCGGCAATGTCGATCTGCGCATGGGACTTATCCTGCTGCTGGGCGGCATGGTCGGCTCGTCGGCCGGCGTCACCCTGTTCACCTACCTGAAGCGCATCGGCCAGATCGATTTCGTGATCGCCGTGCTCTACGTGGTGATGCTGTCCGGCATCGGCGCGCTGATGCTGGCCGAGAGTCTCCGTACCTGGTTCAAGACCCACCGGCATCCCGAAGCGCCGCGCGGGAAACTGCACACGCACTACCTGGTGCATCGCCTGCCGCTCAAGATGCGGTTCTACAAGTCCAAGCTCTACATCAGCGCTCTGCTGCCGCTGGGGCTGGGCTTCTCGATCGGCGTGCTCTCGGCGATCCTGGGCGTGGGCGGCGGCTTCGTGCTGGTGCCGGCGATGATCTACCTGCTCGGCATGCCGACGACCGTCGTGATCGGCACGTCCAACTTCCAGATCCTGTTCGTGGCGGCCAATGTCACCTTCCTGCAGGCGACGACCAACGGCACGGTCGATGTCGTGCTGGCGCTGCTGCTGATCCTGGGGGGCGTGGTCGGTGCTCCCATCGGCGCCCGTATCGCTTCCCGGCTGCCGGGTGTGGTGCTGCGCGGGCTGATGGCCGTCCTGGTGCTGGGCGTGGCCACCGAGCTGTTGGTCGAGCTCCTGCGCACGCCCGTCTCGCCCTATTCGCTCGGCCAGCGCGAGGTGCCGCAATGAGGCGCGGGCTCCTGCTCGCGCTCGCGCTGCTGCTGGCGCCCTCCGTGGCGTTCGCCCAGCGCGCCGAGCCGCCGCGCGCGATGCCGGGTCCGAACTTCAGCGGTCCGGTCGATTCGACGGTGCCCCCCTCGGTGCCGGCCGAGCCCGCGACGCCCGACCTTGTCATGGATCTGGCGCAGGCCCGCGTGTCGATCACCTCGGCCTTCCAGGGCGAGAGCCTGTTGCTGTTCGGCATGTTCGACCCGCCCGGCGAGGTGGTTGTCGTGGTGGCGGGGCCGCCGGCCCGCGAGACCGTGCTGCGCAAGGAGCGTTTTCTCGGCCTCTGGCTCAATACCGGTCGGCAGGCTTTCGAGGACGTGCCGGCCTACTACTTCATCGCGGCGAGCCAACCCATCCAGCGCCTGCTGGCGCGGGGCACGGGCGGCGAGATCCTGTCGCTCGAGGACCGGCTGGCGAGCGTGCGATCGGTCGGCGAGCGCGACCATGCCGAACTGACCCGCTTCCGCGTCGGGCTGGTCGATGTGAAGCGCCGTCAGGGGCTCTACCCGGCCGATATCGGCCAGGTCCAGGTGCAGGCCGGGCGGCTGTTCCGGGCCGAACTGCCCTTCCCCTCGCGGCTGCCGGAGGGCGTCTACGACGTCCGGGCCTATCTGCTGCGCGACGGCAAGATCGTCGCTGCGGTGTCGCGGCCGTTGCCGGTCAGCAAGGTCGGGTTCAGCGCCTGGCTGGCCGGCTGGTCGACCCGCTGGGGCGAGTTCTACGGTTTGGGCGCCATCGCCATGGCCTTGCTGGTCGGATGGCTGGGCGGCGCTGTCATGCGTCGGATCTGACGGGTCGATTGGACGGGGGAAACCATGGCCATACAGCCGAGCCAGCCAGCCGCACGGGTCTTCCTGGTGGTGGTCGACGAAAGCCCGGAAATGCGCAAGGCGCTCCATTATGCCTGCCGTCGGGCCAAGCGGACCGGCGGACGTGTGGCGCTTCTCTACGTCATGGCGCCGCCGGAAGCCCAGCAATGGGGCACGGTCGCAGACCTGATGCGTCAGGAAGCCCGCCAGGAAGCCGAGCAGGTGGTCGCCCGCCATGCCGAGACAGCCGCCTCGCTCACCGGACAGCCGCCGTCGATCCATATCCGCGAGGGCAGCGCCCGGGAGGAACTCCTGAAACTGATCGCCCAGGACCATTCGATCTCGGTCCTGGTGCTGGGCAGCGCTTCGAGCGGCGAGGGGCCAGGCCCTCTGGTGACGGCCTTCACCGGCAAGGGTGCGAACCAGCTTCGCATCCCACTCACCATCGTGCCGGGCGTCCTGACCGAGGCCGAGATCGACGAAATTTCATAGAGACTGTCGCCATTTCCTGCGACATTTTGGCGGGATATCCCGGCAACCTCTCTTTGTAGAACGCATAGCAACTTTGCGAGTCTCGCCTGAAAATCTACTTAAGTCGTTAATATAAAATAATAATATTTATACAGAGCGACCAAAGAATCGTCTTGATCGAGCCTCGGTTGGTTCCTAGTTCCGGTGCCAGTCAGGGGCCTGCGACAACCCGTCAGTCCCCACCCACTCTGAGCGGCGCCGGCCAAGAGCGGCCCCCGCGCCCCAACGAGGAGTTCGAGTTTGTTCATCCAGACCGAGCAGACGCCCAACCCGTCGACCCTGAAGTTCATCCCTGGCCGGGTGGTCATGGAGAAGGGCACGGCGGATTTCGCGACCGCCGATTCAGGTTCCACCTCGCCGCTGGCCAAGCGGCTGTTCGCGGTCGAAGGCGTCGAGCGCGTCTTCTTCGGCGCCGATTTCGTCACCGTCACCAAGGCGGCCGACAAGGACTGGCAGGTCCTGAAGCCCTCCATCCTGGGCGGCATCATGGAGCACTACACTTCCGGCGAACCGGTCCTCGCGGCCGAGACCAGCCCGGCCGGCGAAGCCGCCGCCGAGGACGATGAGGTGGTGGCCCAGATCAAGGATCTGCTCGAGACACGCGTGCGTCCGGCCGTGGCCCAGGACGGCGGCGACATCATCTTCCAGGATTTCCGTGATGGCGTGGTCTACCTGCACATGCAGGGCTCCTGCTCGGGCTGCCCCAGCTCGACGGCCACGTTGAAGATGGGCATCGAGAATCTTCTCAAGCACTACGTGCCAGAAGTCTTGGAAGTGCAGGCGGCGCAGTAGTCACAGCGCCGCTTCAGCGTACAGCGTTAGATCGGAGTCGCCGGTCCCTCCTTTCGAGGGCGGGACCGCGAACGGTAGCTCGTTCGTTCGAACAACTACTGGTGAGTAGATTATGGCATCGTCGATTCTTCCCGCTCTCGACCGCGGGCGCTTCTACGCCTTCCCGGTGGTCTGGGTGGCTGTGCTGACGGCGGGCGTGGGCCTGCGCGAGCCCCAACAGCCGATGGATGCCAAGGCGCTCCTGTCGTTCAAGGAGGGTCCGGCGGCGCCGAAGCCCCCGAGCTTCCTAGCCCTCAATGGCTATACCTCGGCGCTCACCTTCGTGCGCCACGATGCCGTCGAAGCGGAAGACACCGGCACTTTCGCCTCGCTCTCGCGCGACATCGAAGGCGGCCATGGCCGCTTCGCGGCGCCCGGCAATGCCGTGCGCCGCCAGGTGCAGCTCCGGCCGATCAACCCGCGCACGTCGGACGAGCTCGCCGGCTTCTTCCGCGACGCCTCCTATACGCTGACCGATGTGCGCCAGGGCGAGGCGGTGCCGCCCATCCGCGTCGAGCGCGTGCCCGATGACCTCGTCTACAAGGATGGCAACATCCGCAAGTCGCTGTTCATCACCGCGCTGCTGCCGGTGATCCTCGAGGTGAACCAGCGCGTGCTCGTCGAGCGCGAACAGCTCCTCTATCTGCGGGGCAAGCTCGCGACGACTGCCGGCATCACCTCGATCGAGCGCTTCTGGCTGGAGCAGCTCGCGACCAAGTACGACACGCCCGCCGACAAGCTCGACGAGCTGGTGCGCCGCGTCGACATCGTCCCGCCCTCGATGGCGATCGCGCAGAGCGGCGTCGAGTCGGGCTGGGGCACGTCCTTCGCCGCGCGCAGCGGCAATGCCCTGTTCGGCCAGATCCAGTCGGCCGGCAATCACGCCGTCTCCGTGCCGTGGCGGCCGGGCGCGGGCATGCCGCAGCCCTTCGCCAATGTCGGCGAGGCGGCCGAGGCCTATGTCGTCAACCTCAACACCCATCCGGCCTATTCCGCCTTCCGCGCCGAGCGCGCGGCCATGCGTGAGCGCGGCGAGAGCATCGACGGCTACAAGCTCGTGGGCCAGCTCGTGCGCTACTCCGAGCTCGGCCAGCAATATGTCGGCTTCATCCGTCAGGTGATCCGCGACGACAAGCTCACGGATTTCGACAAGGCGAAGCTCTCGAGCTTCTAGGCCGCCGCTTTCATCATCGAACGCGGCAGGTCGCTGTCCGACACGAGCGGATAGCGCCGCGGGTCGAAGAGCTGATAGTGCCACCATTCGTTGCGATAGAAGTCCCAGCCCGCCGTGGTCATGAGGCCCATCAGAGTCAGCCGGTTGGCCTGCGCTCCGGCCGAAATGTCGGTGCGGCCGTGGTGGGAGAGCGGTGTGAAGGCATCGAAGCCCGTGCCCATGTCGAGCTCGCGGCCTTGCGCATCGATCAGCGTGAGGTCGACGGCGACGCCGCGCGAATGCGGCGAGCCGCGCCGGGGATCGGCGAGGAATTCCGGATCGGGATTGACGTTCCACAACGCCCACTGCGCCTCGACCGGCCGCAGCGCGTCGAAGATCCTGAGCCGATAGCCGAGCGGCCGGGCGATCGCCACGGCAGCCCGGAGCTTGTCCGCTGCCTCGGCCTGCAGCCAGCATTCGGCGTTTTGATAGACCGGCCGGCCCGTTAGATTGGCGTCCGTCGCATAGGCGAGAGCGACGTCGACATCGAAGTCGGCCGGATCAATCGCCACCAGATCGAGCTTCATGACCGCACCTTACCGATGAGCCTCGTCCTTGCCTACGATTGCGCCGTGAGCGGCCTCACGCTTGCCGTGGTGCGCGACGGCGAGGTGCTGGCCGTCCATCGCGAGGAAGGCCGCGAGCAGGCTGCACGCCTGTTGCCTGCGATCGCCGAGCTGCTCGACAAGGCCGGCGTGCCCAAGCGCGCGCTCTCGATGATCGCAACCACGATCGGGCCCGGCAGCTTCACCGGCGTGCGCGTGGGCCTTGCCGCCGCGCGCGGGTTGAGCGTCGCTCTTGCCATCCCGCTCGCCGGCATCGCCACCACCGAGACCCTGCTCGCGCAGGCGCCCGAGAGCGGCCGTCTCGCGGTCGCGGCCATCGACAGCCATCTCGGCGACTGGTTCTGCGCCACGGCGGAGGCGCCGCGAAGTCCGTTCCTCGCCTCGACCGCGGCGCTCGCCGAACGACTGGCCGGACGATCCAGCCTGATCATCGGGCCCCAAGCCGGGGCGCTGGCGCCGTTGCTTCCGGGCGCCGAAGCCGACGTTGCCTGGCCCGACGCGTCCGTCGTGGCGCGGCTTGCCTTGAAGGAGGGCATCGAGCGCTGGCGCGAACGCAACCGCACCGAAGGCCTGCCGCGACCGGTCTATCTGCGCGGTGTCAACGTCACCGCGCCCGACGGCACGCGATTGACGGTCGATTGAGTGAGCGCGCTCTTCGCCTTTCGTCCGTTCGGCGCGCCCGATCTCGATCTCGCCGCACGCTTCCATCGCGAGGGTATCGCGGTGATGGGCGAGCGCGCCTGGACGCGGCAGGACATGGCCGAACTGCTGGTCTCGCCCGGCGTCTTCGGCCTGTTCCTCCGGAGCGACGGGATGGATATCGGCTTCGCCCTGTGCCGCGTCGCCGCCGACGAGGCCGAGCTGCTGACCATCGCCGTCTCGGCGGACCATCGTCGGCGCGGTGCAGGCCGGGCCCTGTTGGGCGAGATCATCGCAGCGTCGTGCACGCGGGGCGCGGCAACGCTCTTCCTGGAAGTGGCCGCCGACAATCCGGCAGCCCAGGCGCTTTATGCACAGGCCGGCTTCAAGGAGGTCGGGAGACGGCGCGGCTACTACATGCGCGGCGCATATCTCGCTGTCGATGCCGTGGTTCTCCGACTCGCTCTCAAATGACCGTTTACGACTCACTTAACGCGGATCGTCACGATATGGTCATTGCCGTCGGCTACAATCCCCAAGATGGTGTGGCCCTCGTCTCGGGCAGCCTTGGGGACGTTGCGCAGTGGCTCCTCGCCGCGCAAGCGCACGCTCAAGACGTCGCCCGATCTCATCCGCTCCAGCCTGAGCTTGGTGCGCACGAAGGTCATGGGACAAACCTCGCCCGTGATATCGATCGACTGGTCAGGGGCTGCCGACATGGCGCCAACTATACCCCGTCCACCGGCCGGTGTAGGGTGGCCTGACATGGCCGACCACAAGTCCAAGCTCGAGGCACTCTGCGCCGAGCGCGGTCTCAAGATGACCGACCAGCGCCGCGTGATTGCGCGCGTCCTTTCCGAATCGTCGGACCATCCCGATGTCGAGGCCCTGCACAAGCGCGCGACGGCCGTGGATCCCAACATCTCGATCGCCACTGTCTATCGCACCGTGCGGCTGTTCGAGGAGGCGGGCATCCTCGCCAAGCACGATTTCGGCGATGGCCGAGCCCGCTACGAGGAAACGCCCGAGGAGCACCACGACCACCTGATCGACATCCAGACGGGAAGGGTCGTGGAATTCCACAACGACGAGATCGAGGAACTGCAGCGCCGCATCGCCGAAAAGGCCGGATATCGGCTTGTCGGCCACCGGCTTGAGCTTTACGGCGTGCCCCTGGATGGAAAGTCAGACCGGCAGAAATGAGCACTAGACGCAACCTCCGCCGCCCCGATAATGGCGGGATGACCGGGGCGGTCTCCCTGCGGATGAAGCATGCGCATTGACCATGCTGAAGGCGAAGCCGAGCTCCTTGGCCCTCCGATTTCAAATCGCGAGATCGTCAAGGTGGTCGCCGGCGACTTCGAAGTCCGGCTGGCGCAGACCGCGGCCGAGATCGATGCTGCGCAGGCGTTGCGCTATCGCATCTTCTACGAGGAGATGTCGGCGCAGGCGACGCCCGAGATGGCCGCGGCCAAGCGCGACTTCGATCCGTTCGACGATGTCTGCGATCACCTGCTGGTACTCGATCGCCGTCGCGGCGAGGGGCCGGAGGGAATCGTCGGCACCTATCGCCTGATGCGCCGCGCGGCGGCGGCGAAGGCCGGCCGCTTCTATTCGTCGGCCGAGTACGACATCCAGAAGGTCATCGACTATCCGGGCGAGGTGCTCGAGCTCGGCCGCTCCTGCATCGCGAAGGACGCGCGCAACACTGCGACCATGCAGATGCTGTGGCGCGGCATCGCGCTCTATGCCTACCACTACAACATCCAGCTCATGTTCGGCTGCGCCAGCATGCCGGGCACTGATCCGGTGCAGCATGCGCAGGCGCTCTCCTATCTCTATCAGAACCATCTCGCGCCGCCGGAGATTCGCGCGCGGGCGCTGCCGCATCGCTATGTCGAGATGAACACGATGGCGCCCGGCAGCTACGAGCCGCGCCGCGCGCTCGCCCGCGTGGCGCCGCTCATCAAGGGCTATCTCAGGCTGGGTGGTTTCGTCGGAGACGGCGCGGTGATCGACCACGAGTTTGGCTCGACCGACGTCTTCATCATCGTCAAGACCGAGCTGGTGACCGAGAAGTACATGCGGCACTACGAGCGCGGCGCGATCGACAAGGACTGACCCGGCCGACCTCCATGTGGATCGGCTCTCCTCTGCGCGGCATCTTCAGGCTCGTGAGCTATCTCGCGCTCACCCTGTTCCTGCTGCCGTTCCACCTGCTCGCGCGCGCGCTCGGCCTGCGTGGCGTCGTGAACGGCCTGCCGGTGATCTATCACCGCATGGTCTGCGCCATCCTCGGCATCAAGGTGAAGGTCTATGGACGGCGCTCCGACGTCACGCCGACCCTCTATGTCTGCAACCACGTCTCCTATCTCGACATCGAGGTGATGGGGAGCCAGGTGCCCGGCAGCTTCGTCGCGAAGGCCGAGGTCGCGACCTGGCCGTTCTTCAAGACGCTCGCCAAGGCGCAACGCACCATCTTCGTCGAGCGCACCTCGAGCAAGGCGAGCGCCAGCCGCGACGAGATGCTGAGGCGTCTCAATACCGGCGACAATCTGATGCTCTTCCCTGAAGGCACGTCGAGCGACGGCACGCGCGTGCTGCCCTTCCGCAGCGCGCTCTTCGGCGTGGCGCAGCTGCGCCGCAACGACAAGCCGATCCTCGTGCAGCCCGTGGCGATCGCCTACACCAAGCTCGACGGCATCCCGCTCGGCCGCTATTGGCGGCCGCTCTTCGCCTGGTTCGGCGATCTCGATCTCGTGCCGCACCTCTGGCAGATGGTGTGCCTGGGCGAGACCGAAGCCGTCGTCACCTTCTTCCCGCCGGTCGACATCGACAAGCTGGGCGACCGCAAGAAGCTCGCCGAGTTCTGCTTCCGCCAGGTCTCGACCGGCGTGCAGGCCGCCAACACCGGCCGCTACGAGCTGCTGCCGCCCGCCGCGGCCGCTTGAGGCGGTAGTGGCTGACTTCATCCGCTTCACGGTCGAGCGGCATGTCGGCTGGCTCGAATACGATCGCCCGCCGGTCAACGCCTTCACGCGCCAGATGGTCGACGAGACGCACGACGGCATCGCCGCCGCGCTCGCCGATCCCGAGGTGCACGTGCTCGCGATCGCCAGCGCCGTGCCCGGTTATTTCAGTGCCGGCGCCGACCTCAACGCCTTCAAGGGCATGAAGGGGCCGGGAGCGCGCGCCTGGACGAGTCGCTGCCACGACATCGTTCGCCTGCTGCGCCAGTCGCAGAAGCCGCTGCTCGCCGCCATCCACGGAACGGCCGTGGGCGGTGGCCTCGAGATCGTGCTCCATTGCGACGTGCGCTTCGCCGCGACCGACGCACGGTTCGGTCAGCCCGAGGTGAAGATCGGCTTCATTCCGCCCATCGCCACGACGCAGGCGCTGGCGCGGCTGATCGGACGGCCGCGCGCCCTGCGCTACCTCTATGACGGCAAACTGATATCGGCGGCCGAGGCGCATGCCTGGGGTCTGGTCGATGAGCTGGTCGAGCCGCAAGCGCTCCGGGCCCGCGTGCAGGCCTATGGCGAGGAGCTGGCGGCCAAGTCGCCGGCGGCATTGTCCGCCATCCGCCGCACAGTGACCCTGGGGGGCGGCATGAGCTTCGAAGAGGGCATGGAATTCGAGCTCGAAACCGTGGTCGAGCTCGCCGAGACCGCCGACTTCGCCGAGGGTGTCGAGGCCTTTCTGGCCAAGCGGCCGCCGGTCTGGCGCCGCGAGTGAGAGGGTGATAGAACGCCGCCGTTCCAGCAACGGAATCCGATGACCCTCGCCCCTACACCAGGGCAGCGTAAGCGCGTGTTCATCCGCACCTACGGGTGCCAGATGAACGTCTATGACTCGGACCGCATGGCCGATGTCCTGCGGCCGCTGGGCTATGCGCTGTCGGAGGCTCCAGACCAGGCGGACCTGGTCGTGCTGAACACCTGCCATATCCGCGAGCATGCCTCGGAGAAGGTCTATTCCGAGCTCGGCCGGCTCCGCGACCTCAAGCACGAGCGCCGTGCCGCAGGACGTGACCTCACCATCGCCGTCGCGGGCTGCGTCGCCCAGGCCGAGGGCGGGGAGATCGCGCGCCGGCAGCCCGCCGTCGATATCGTGGTCGGCCCGCAGGCCTACCATCGCCTGCCGCAGCTCCTCGCCGAGGCCGAACGCAAGGCCGCGATCCTGAAGGCCGGCAAGCGCCTGCCGGGCGCGGGCGTGCTCGACACGGAGTTTCCGCCTGAGAGCAAGTTCGACCATCTGCCGGCGCCGCAGGGCATCCGTGCCGGCTCGGCATTCCTGTCGATTCAGGAAGGCTGCGACAAGTTCTGCACCTTCTGCGTCGTGCCCTATACGCGCGGCGCGGAGTATTCGCGGCCGGTGGCGGCCGTGCTGGCCGAGGCGCGCCAGCTGATCGCCGCGGGCGCGATCGAGCTCACGCTGCTGGGCCAGAACGTAAACGCCTATCACGGCGAAGCGGCGAACGGTTCGACTTGGTCGCTCGCGCGACTCATCCGGGCGCTTGCCGAGCTCGAGGGCCTGCAGCGCATCCGCTACACGACCTCGCACCCGCGCGACATGGACGACGATCTGATCGCCGCGCACGGCGAGGTGCCGCAGCTCATGCCGTACCTGCATCTGCCGGTGCAGTCGGGTTCGGATCGCATCCTCGAAGCGATGAACCGCGGCCATGGTCGCGACCGGTTCCGCTCGATCGCCGATCGCCTGCGCGAGGTGCGGCCCGATCTCGCTTTGTCGTCCGATTTCATCGTCGGTTTTCCGGGCGAGAGCGACGCGGATTTCGACGACACGATGAAGCTCATCGACGAGGTGGGCTTCGCGGCGGCCTTCTCCTTCAAGTACAGCCGCCGTCCCGGCACGCCAGGCGCGGCCCTCGCCGATCAGGTGCCGGAGGCTGTGAAGGCCGCGCGCCTGGCCGCGCTTCAGGCGCTGATCGGCCAACAGCAGCACGCCTTCAATGAGACCAAGGTCGGCGCCACGGTGCCCGTGCTGTTTGCCGAAGCGGGCCGCAAGCCGGGCCAGGTGCTGGGCAAGACGCCGTGGCTGCAGTCGGTCCATGTCGAGGCGCCGCCGTCGCTGATCGGCCGGATCGCCGATGTGCGCATTGTCTCGGCGCATACGGTCAGCCTCGGCGGCGAGATCGTCTCGACACTCGAGGTTGCCGCGTGAGCGTCACCAGGCGGATGTCGTTCGACGACAATGCGATGATCGCCCAGCTCTACGGCAACCACGACAGCAATCTCGTGAGGATCGAGCAGCTGGCGGGCGTGCAGCTGAACGCGCGCGGCAACCAGGTCGACATCGCCGGCGACAACGACAATGTCGCCGTCGCCCACAAGACGCTGACGGGCCTCTACGAGCGGCTGAAGCGCGGCCTCTCGGTCGAGATGGCCGATGTCGACGCCGCCGTCCGCTTCGCCAGGAGCGGCGGCGACAATGCCGACGGCGAGGGCATCCGCACCCGCCGCCGCACGGTCGATGCGCGCTCGCCCGGCCAGCGCGCCTACCTGCAGGCCTTGCGCGAGCGGGACATGGTCTTTGCCCTGGGGCCGGCGGGCAGCGGCAAGACCTATCTCGCCGTCGCCATGGGCGTGTCGCTGCTGCTCGCCGGCAAGGTCGAGCGCATCGTCCTGTCGCGGCCCGCGGTCGAGGCGGGCGAGAAGCTGGGTTTCCTGCCCGGCGACATGAAGGACAAGATCGACCCCTATCTGCGGCCGCTCTACGACGCGCTGCATGACATGATTCCCGCCGAGCAGATCGCCAAGCGCATGGAGGAAGGCGAGATCGAGATCGCGCCGCTCGCCTTCATGCGCGGCCGCACGCTCGCCCATTGCTACGTCATCCTCGACGAGGCGCAGAACACGACGCCCATGCAGATGCGCATGTTCCTGACCCGTCTCGGCGAGGGCTCGCGCATGGTGGTGACGGGCGATCCCAGCCAGACCGATTTGCCGAACAACCAGCGCTCGGGCCTCACCGACGCGGTCGACACGCTCGAAGCGGTCGAAGGCATCCGCTTCGTGCGGCTCACGGCCAGGGACGTCGTGCGCCACGACCTGGTGACCCGCATCGTCGAGGCCTATGACGCGCGCGACAAGAAGAGCAAAGGCTGACGTCGTCCTGCTCGACGCGGCCTGGGCGATAGCCCTGCCCGGCGTCGAGCGGCTGGTCCGGCGCGCGGCCCGCGCGGCGCTGGGCCGGCGCATCGCGTCACTGACCGTGGCGCTTGCCGACGACCGGCAGGTGAGGGCTCTCAACAAGCGCGACCGCCGCAAGGACAAGCCGACGAACGTGCTGTCCTATCCCTCGGGCGAGAAAGCCTTCCTCGGCGACATCGTGCTGGCCCGCCAGACCGTGTGGCGCGAGGCGCGGGAGCAGAAGAAGACCCCCGCCGACCATCTCACGCATCTGATCGTGCACGGCACGTTGCATCTCCTGGGCCACGACCACGAGACGAGCGCGGCTGATGCCGAACGCATGGAAGCGTTGGAGCTGCGCATCCTGAAGAAGCTCGGGATTGGGGACCCCTACCTTCTGTCATCCTGAGCGAAGCGAAGGATCCTTCGCTCCGCTCAGGATGACAGGATGCATTGATCAGAATGGCGGAGCGGACCGAAAGCGTGTATCTTTTGCGTGCGCTCGGACCGGGTATGGTCGGCCACCCCGTTAAATTTCCGATTTTTTAACGAGAGCTGCTCTTTTTCAGAGCATCTCGAGCGACTGCTTGCGCTTGGGGGGCGGAAAAATTTTGTCGAGCTCGGCGAGGATCTGCGGCGAGAGCTTCACGTCGACGGCGCCCAGATTTTCCTTCACCCGCTCGCGGGTCGACGACTTGGGAATCGTGACGACGCCGTCCTGCGCCAGCACCCAGGCGATGGCGAGCTGGGCCGCCGTGCAGCCGGCCGCGCCCGCGAGCTTCTTGAGCGCAGCGCTGCCGAGCAGCCGGCCCTGGTCGAGCGGCGAGTAGGACATGAGCGGGATCGAGCGCTTGCGCATCCAGGGCAGCAGGTCGTACTCGGGCCCGCGGCGCGACAGGCAGTAGAGCACCTGGTTGGTGGCGGTGAGGCCCTTGTCGATGCGGGCGGCCTCTTCCATGTCGGTGGTGTCGAAGTTGCTGACGCCGAAGTCGGCGATCTTTCCCGCCGTACGCAGGCGGTGGAAGGCGTCGTAGGTCTCCTCCAGACGGGTGCCGCTGCGCCAGTGCAGAAGATAGAGATCGATGCGCTCGATGCGCAGGCGCTTGAGGCTGCGCTCGCAGGCGGCCACCGTGCCGACCCGCGTGGCATTGTGCGGATAGACCTTGCTCACGATGAAGGGCCGCTTCTTGCGCCGCGCGAGGGCCGCGCCCACGATCTCCTCGGCGCCGCCGTCGCCGTACATCTCGGCGGTGTCGATCATGGGATAGTCGAGCTCGAGTGCGTATTTCACCGCCTCGAGTTCCTGTGCCCGGCGACGGCCGTCTTCGCCCATCCGCCAGGTGCCGATGCCGAACACCGGCATTTCCGCGCCGGACGGGAGCTTGCAGGAACGCATCAGGAACCTTCGCAATTGAAACGCAAGATCGTTAGCCTATCTTAGCAGCCATGCCGGACTCCACAGCGCGCGGACCGCAGCCGGGCTCCTCTCCGGTGTCGGATGGGCCCGACCTCACTGCGCCCGCGCTGGCGCCCGATGTTCCTTCCAATGGCGGGCTTCTGCGTGCCTTCCTGCGTCGGCTCCGCCGGCGCGAGAAGAACGAAGCCGTGCGCGAGGCGATCGAGGAGCTGATCGAGGAGACGCCCGAGAGCGACACGCCGATCAGCGACGACCAGCGCCATCTCCTCGCCAACATCCTGAAGCTGCGCGACAAGACCGTCGCCGACGTGATGGTGCCCCGGGTCGACATCGTCGCCATCGCCGCCGACACGCCGCTCGACGACGTCGTGCGCCTGATCCAGACCGAGGCGCATTCGCGCTATCCGGTCCATCGCGAGACGCTCGACGATGTGATCGGCATGGTCCACATCAAGGACGTGCTCGCCTACTGGGGCACGTCGAAGAAATTCAACCTGCGCGATATATTGCGGCGCGTGGTGTTCGTGGCGCCGACACTTCCCGTGCTCGACATGCTGCTCGACATGCGCCGCTCGCGCACGCACATGGCGCTGGTTGTCGACGAGTTCGGCGGCACCGACGGTCTGCTCACCATCGAGGATCTCGTCGAGGAGATCGTGGGCGAGATCGAGGACGAGCATGACGTGGCTCAGGCACCGACCCTGTCGCGCCGCGCCGACGGCACGATCGACGTCAACGGCCGCACGCCGGTCGAGATGCTCGAGCAGGAGATCGGCAACGTGCTGTCGGAGGACGAGCGCGAGGAGATCGACACGGTGGGCGGGCTGATCTTCTCCCTGCTGGGGCGCATTCCCGAGCGCGGCGAGGTGGTGCGCCATCCGTCCGGCGTCGAGTTCGAGATCCTCGATGTCGATCCGCGCCGCATCCGTCGGCTGCGCGTGCGCCCGCCGCAATCGCCGCCCGCCGCGACCTGATCGACCCATCCTGCAGATGATGTTCCAGGGAAGACGCGCCTTGGCGGTGGGCCTGCTGGCCGGTGCGCTCGCCGCGCTCGCCATGCCGCCGCTTCATTGGCTGCCGCTCGCCATCCTGGGCATCGTTGTCTTCGTCTGGCAGTGGGACGCCTCGCCCACGGCGCGGATCGCGCTGTTGCGCGGCTGGGCCTGGGGTCTCGGCCACTTCGCCGTCGGTTCCTACTGGATGATCGAGGCCTTCTTCGTGCCGCCCGCCGATTTCGCCTGGCTCGGCCCGCCGGCGGTACTGGGGCTTGCCGTCGTCCTCGGCCTCTTTCCGGGACTCGCCGCTGGCGGCACGCGTTGGCTCGCGTTGCGCTGGCCGGTCCTTGCTGGCCGCTGGACGCGCCTGCTGATGCTGGCGATCGCCTGGACGGCGCTGGAATGGCTGCGCGGCCACATCTTCACCGGCGATCCGTGGAATCCGCTTGGCCATGTCTGGGCTTTCTCGCCAGCCCTGTTGCAGAGCGCGGGGCTGTTCGGCGTCTACGGTCTCGGCATGCTCAGCTTCGTCGTGCTTGCCGCGCCCGCCGCGGGCTGGCGCGCAGCCGTCGCCGCGCTCGCCGTCGTCGGCGTCGCAGGCGGGCTCGGCATGCGCATCATGCCGCCGATCGATGAAGCGGCCGAGGGACCGATCGTGCGCATCGTGCAGCCCAATACGCCGCAAGCGGACAAATGGCGCGAGGGCAGCGAAGCCCCGGAAGTGCACAAGCTCCTGGCGCTCAGTCGCAAGCCGGGGTTCGAGAAGCTCGCGGCCGTCATCTGGCCGGAGACGGCCGTGCCCTTCGTGGTCACGCCCAATTCGCCCGCGCTGCCCACTCTCGCCTTGGCGGCCCCGCCGGGCGGGTACCTGCTGACCGGTGCGATTCGCGCAACCAGACGCCGCGCCGATGGGCTGTGGAATTCGCTGCTTGTCATCGATTCGGGCGGCGCGATCGCGGCCTACTACGACAAGGTCCACCTCGTGCCGTTCGGCGAGTACATTCCCTTCCACAAGGAGATCGCGCCGCTCGCCGGATTGACGGGTCGCGGCTCGTTCGAGATGGGCGATGGTCAGGTCACGCTCGCGCCACCGGGCCTGCCGGCCTTCTCGCCGGTGATCTGCTTCGAGGCGGTTTTTCCCGGTGCCGTCACCGGACCGGGGCCGCGTCCGAGCTGGCTGCTCAACGTGACCAACGATGCCTGGTTCGGGGTTTCCACGGGCCCCTATCAGCACTTTACGAGCGCGCGGTTGCGTACCATCGAGGAAGGCCTGCCCATGATCCGCGCCGCCAACACCGGCGTGTCGGCGGTCATCGATGCCTATGGCCGCGTGCTGGCATCGCTCGACATGGAGCAGCAGGGAATCATCGACCATACCCTGCCACCGCGGCGTTCGGCGACGCCGTACGCTGAGTGGCACGACCTGACTCTGCTCGCTCTAATTGCAGCGTTCGCCGTTGCGATTGTCGTCACAAGTTGGTGCGAGATGCGTTTTGGAAGTGAAGCGATTCGCTCGACCAAGTTGTAGAGGTTGAGCTTGCAATCTTGGCAAGGCCGTCATATGTCATATGCAGCCTTGACGTGTAGATATGCATTTTTGCACACAAGGCGGCGCGAACCAGATGCAATCCATGGTATCTGGCGCGTTGGTTTTTACAACGGCATGCTGCTAGCCGAACCAAGACCAAGAGGGATCAAGACCCATGGCAAGATCGCATCCGGTTGACGTTCACGTCGGAGCCAGAATGCGCCAACGGCGCACGCTTCTTGGCATGAGCCAGGAGAAGCTCGGCACGGCTGTCGGACTGACCTTCCAGCAGATCCAGAAGTACGAGCGTGGCTCCAACCGCATCGGTTCGAGCCGCCTCTTCGAGTTCGCCAAGGTGCTCGACGTTCCTGTTTCCTATTTCTTCGACGAGATGCCGTCGAATGCGCTGGCCGGCCGCCCGATGTCGGGCCGCGGCCGCAAAGGCGGCTTCGGTGAGGCGGCGACGCCCTTCGAGCAGGAGAAGGATCCGCTCATCAAGCGCGAGACGCTGGAGCTGGTGCGCGCCTACTACAAGATCCGCGAAGGCCGCGTGCGCAAGCGCATCTTCGAGATGGTGAAGGCCGTGGGTGCGGCCAGCCATGCCGAGGTCCTGGGCGGCCGCAAAGGCCGCTGAAGGGCCTCGCGCCTCTCCCGAGAGGGAGGGGTCTTGATTTCCCCCGACATTTAGAGTTTTTAACGGCGCGGCGTCGCCCGGCTTGGTCCGGAGGGACGTCGCCGCGGACGGATTTGGACGACTTGCCACCGCGATAACAAAGGCTAAGCCGGACGTGCGGCTCACCCGCCCTGCCCGGAGTCCAGTGACACTTGGGAGGGTGCTGTGGCGCTCAAGGACTATCTCTTCACCTCTGAATCCGTTTCCGAAGGCCATCCGGACAAGGTCAGCGACCAGATCTCGGATGCGATCCTCGACGCGTTCATCGCCAACGACGTGAAGCTCGGCATCGCCGACGACAGCCACGCCAACACGCGGCTGGGCTGCGAGACGCTGGTGACCACGAACAAGATCGTGATCGCGGGCGAAGGCCGCGCTTCTGCGCCCTACATGAAGAAGTTCGGCAAGCATGCGGTCGTCAACCGCGAGGCGCTGACCGAGATCGCGCGCGAGGTCGTGGAAGACATCGGCTACGACCAGGATGGCTTCTCCTTCCACGGCGCCGACGTCGAGGTGCTGCTGCACGGCCAGTCGCCCGACATCGCCATGGGCGTCGATGCCAAGAAGAAGGGCGGCAACCTCGGCGAGCAGGAAGGCGCGG